>Ga0307515_10003522_pt1 | contig 32909 bp, 30 predicted proteins | sample 17_EM_MG_FD_194513 | JGI IMG/M metagenome (GOLD analysis project Ga0307515, IMG submission 194513) | Populus trichocarpa ectomycorrhiza microbial communities from riparian zone in the Pacific Northwest, United States - 17_EM | ecosystem: Host-associated > Plants > Roots > Unclassified | place... | reverse complement strand
TTGACGCTCTGTTGACGCTCTGTTGACGCTCTGTTGACGCTCTGTTGACGCTCTGTTGACGCTCTGTTGACGCTCTGTTGACGCTCTGTTGACGCTCTGTTGACGCTCTGTTGACGCTATGTTGACGCTCTGTTGACGCTCTGTTGACGCTCTGTTGACGCTCTGTTGACGCTCTGTTGACGCTCTGTTGAGGCTCTGTTGACGCTCTGTTGACGCTCTGTTGATGCTCTGTTGAAGCTCTGTTGACGCTCTGTTGACGCTCTGTTGATGCTCTGTTGATGCTCATTTTTTGGTGTAGCGACAACCACATTAACCATGTTGCCTATAAAGACGGCCAATACTTCAATTATGGGTAAAAGCCGTTGTATAGCCCTTGGATTATACAAGATGCAACACCTGAAATGATTGCCGCTCTGTTGACGCTCATATTCAGGTGAAGCGCCATCGACATTAACCATATTGCCCATAGAGGAGGCTAATACACTGATTATGGGTAAACGCCGTAGCACAGTCCTTGGATTATACAAGATGCAACACCAAAATCATTGACGCTCTGTTGACGATCATTTTCAGTATGGTGCTGTGACCATGTCGCTTTTTCTTTTGCCCATGAAGGCTGCCGATACGTTGATTATGGATAGCAGCAAGCAAATCGCTTCCCAAACAACCGACAAGACCAACAATCGTTGATGCTCCATTGACCCTCATTGTCAGCATGAGGCTGTTACCGTATCGCTGTCGCTTTTGCCTATAAAGGCTGCCCATACGTTGATTATGCATAACAGTGAGCAAATCACTTCCCAAACAACTTACTTACAAGACCAAAAATCGTTGATGCTCCGTTGACACTCATTTTCAGCATGGGGCGGTTACCGTGTCACTTCCTCTTTTGCCTATCAAGGCTGCCAATACGTTGATTATGGATAACAGTGAGCAAATCACGTCCCAAACAACTTATTTACAAGACCAAAAATCGTTGACGCTCCATTGACGCTCATTTTTAGCATGGGGCTGTTACCGTGTCGCTTTCTCTTCAATCTATAAAGGCGGCCCATACGTTAGTTATGGATAACAGTGTGCAATTCGCTTCCCGATTAACTCACTTACATGACCAAAAATCGTTGATGCTCTGTTGACGCTCATTTTCAGAATGAGGCTGTTACCGTGTCGCAGTCTGTTTTGCCTACAAAGGCTGCCAATACATTGATTATGGATAACAGCGAGCAAATCGCTTCCCAATTAAATTGCTTACAAGTCCAAAAATCGTTGATGCTCCATTGACCCTCATTGTCAGTATGGGGCTGTTAACGTGTCGCTTTCTCTTCAATCTATAAAGGTGGCCCATACGTTAGTTATGGATAACAGTGTGCAATTCACTTCCCGATTAACTCACTTACATGACCAAAAATCGTTGATGCTCCATTGACGCTCATTTTCAGAATGAGGCTGTTACCGTGTCGCAGTCTGTTTTGCCTACAAAGGCTGCCAATACATTGATAATGGATAACAGCGAGCAAATCGCTTCCCAATTAAATTGCTTACAAGTCCAAAAATCGTTGATGCTCCGTTGACCCTCATTGTCAGTATGGGGCTGTTACCGTGCCACTTTCTTTTTCGCTTATACAGGCTGTCGATACGTTGGTTGTGCATAACAGCAAGCAAATCGCTTCCCAATTAACTTACTTACAAGACCAAAAATCATTGACACTCCGTTGACTCTCATTTTCATCATGTGGCTGTAACCGCATTACTGTTTCTTTTGCCTATCAAGGCAGCCAATACATTTGTTATGTTAAATGGACTGATGCATGGCAGTATGTCAAACATATCACACAGTCTGTAATGTGGCCTGAGTGTCACCATCAGCTGCGGCAATATTCGAGCTTTGTACTCATAGAAGATGGCGCATCACCACACACTGCAAATTACACATGCTAAGAAAAGGAAAAAGTGGGCATTTCCAAACCAGTGGACTTGGTTTCCAACTCCCCAGATTTCAATTCAATTGAAAGGATTTGGACTCTGATGAAATGGAGAATCCAACAGCACCACACATTAGAGAAAGTTACTACTGCTGCTGAGATAAAGGTCATACTTTGTGAGCAGTGGAAGAAGATCACTATTGAAGAATTCAACTGCGAGATTGACAAATTGCCCACTATCATGTTCTGCTGCCTTGCTGTAAATGGAAGCAATAACTTTCATGCTTAATTTCCAAGCCCAGGCTCTTTTTCATATTCTCCAATGTTTCTGTCATCTACTCTCATATCCTTCAGATTTTTTCCCCTCTAGTTGCTTTACTTTATAATCACTGCTATCTCTCGCATTTGTACTCATACCGGTCCCAATTTGGGTGCTGTCATTATATTTTTCTTTATCATCTATATACATCACTTGGAGTTCATTTTTTTATTTTTGTCGTAAAATCTCCGGATAGTTAGCTTTCATTTGACCCTATACTCGATTGGTTTGGTGTAGAATTGGTGGACTTAATTGGCCGTGAATAATTGGCTTCATATTGCGAGCGGGATCGTGAGCGAGTACCAGCGTGGGGTTAGGGTTAGTACGTGTCCAATAACTTGGTGAACCGACGAGTAGGATGAGACTGAGTACGGAGCAAACCCTGCCGTAAATAAATAATGTAGTCTTAGGCAAATTTAAGTGAGAACTCAAACTCATTTACTACACAGCTGCTGGTATATAGATCTACAGTCGATCACTCCGTTAATTGGCTAAAGGGGAATGAATTCTGGAACGCGTATTTGAATTTGTCGGGGCTCGTGGTCTCAAATTCGAATGTCTAGTGCTATTTATGAAAGTGACGCACTGCCGATGTAAGATATCAGGATTGAGATTGAGTAGAAAGAATAGCATGGATCTTGTCACGATATAGCCAGTATAATTATTCCTTGCCGTCCTTGACATGGCATGTGTCTGTAACAAATCATCCATGATCGACATCCGGGATCCTAAATGTGTAGAGAGGACGCTCCCATAAGCATACTGAAACGAGGTCGAGTACCAAGTCCCAACCGCAAAGTTAAGCGATCTTCCTCTGAATGCTCCTGCCCTAAACCTAGAATATCTTGCCACAAATATTTTCCACCGCACATGCAGCAACCTGCCCAAGCACATATGTATCACAATACGAAATCTCCGAAGCTCCGGATCCATTCTTAGAGACTGCGACTCCTGTCCTGCCTAGCCGTAGACCTGCGGCGAGAAGGTCGAGGATAAACGAAGAGAAAATGGGCGTAATTATGTTGATAATGAGGATCTCCGTAGGTGATTTTCATGAAAGAAAAGAATATAGTAGTCGTGATGGCGAATATTAGCTCCACTCTAAAGCTCTGCCGCTTCTCGGCTGTACAAATGCACCCGAACCCTAATCTATACTCTAAGCTAAATCACACCTCCTCTACTGGAAGACTTTCCGTAGCGATTTAGGTAAAGGATATGAAATTTAGGAAGCGAATTTTTGGGACCCAACCCACTTTTTTGGGTAATTCGAAGAAACGGTCGTACCATACAATAAGCGGGGACATCAACCGTTCTATTCGTGAATTGACTGACCAATCTCTGGTTTTCCCGCTTCTGCAATAGACTGGCAATTCAATGAGGGCCCGCTAAAAATGTTCTTTCTTAGCATTTAGTGTGCACTATCAATTACATCTGATAGTAAAGTGTCAGCGGTAACCTATATATAGAACAGCAGAAGAAATCAAAATCACGATGACTTATAGTGTGCAAGAGTCAAAATACTGAACTGATCCTACGACTACTTCTATATCATACGCCCTAGAGACACAGATCCCAGCCGTCCGCTGGCGGCCATCGAAGTCTCCCATCAATGACCCACTAGATAAGATAAACTCTAACTCTAGAGTCATGGCCGCTAGGTTAAGGCCTCATGTAATGTAGTGGTACGTAGTGGTAGTTGTGGTAAAGGAAGAGGACCACGATATGGGTTATGAATATATGTTCTGTCCTACCTACGAATTCAAACTTGCTAGTTCGCACGAAGATTCGCGATGTTTTTGATCAGTTCATGAGTTGGAGCAGACTGATGAACTCTTGGATATACCACTTAGTCAGATAACAGCCCAAACTAGTCGCCATCCCACTCATAACCTCCATCTCATTGGACCATTACGAACTGCCTAGTCTAGTTTTATGGGCGATACCTGAAAAAGTATTTATTAGCGGTCAGTTCGCAAATGGCCTCCACGAAGAGCCAGTTACAGTCAACTGCCCAATTTCTTGAGTGGCCCAGAATATAGGGCTCTTCTATGAAACGTTGTGTAAGTTACGGTGTGAATAAGTGAAATGTAACTCTTTATTGTAAGTACCATCGCTGGCGTGAACATATACGAGTCTATGTATAGTACAATACAAATATGCGGCCGTTTATAACCACTCTCCTGTGATCATAATGCAATGCCCCAACAGGTGAGAGATGATAGTCTCCCAATTACTGTACCGAGCACGATGCTTCGGACCGTCACACGCCAGATACCCGTCCGAAGAGATTAGTTCAGTTTCCGTTTACTCTCGGTTAATCGGGATTGAAAGAGTTTGTCCTAGCCAGTCTCGTCCGAATCATCGCGCTCGCCACTGTACCTCTAACAAAAACTCGTTCCAAGCGTTATGGGAGGTCCTCCATTATAATTACCCAATATACCTGTTGTCCGGATGCCTCATCATATTCTCATGCCAGTCGTACACCTCATCGGGACAAAACACTACCTTCTCACCCCCGATTTGCTTCTCCACCTCTTCTAGCCTCCTAACATCAAACGAAAACTTTTCCTCCCCCAAATTCGCCTTCACTCTGGTTCCAGGCGAAACATACACCACACCAAATAACATCCCATTGACGCCTTCGCATGCAACATCTTGAGCACCAGTCAGTACAGGTGAAAGCTAGGAGGAGGGAGTAAGGGAAGTTTTACTAATGATTTCTCCATCACATGTAAAGTATGCAACCTCCTTGTAGAGGTTGACCGCACAACCAATGACACTTCCGGACGAGAATGAAGGCGCGTCAGAGTACGAGGTTACGCCCTGGATGGATCCGGAATTGGAGTAACTCAGATTGCGCTCGGCAAGCCTGTAATGGGAGGTAAGGACGTGGTCCCCGTAGTCGTAGAGTGCAAGAGCGCTGACAAGTCCAACCTGGGCTCTAGCTGATATTAGTTATACCAGTAACAAAAGTGGATTAGAAAGAGACGCACGTGAATCTCGAGGATTTAGCAGCTTCAAGGATAGTAAGTTCAAAGTAGTACCAACCAGAAGCACGAGGGGGGATGGGGTAGTCGAAGGAAAGGATGTAGTTATGTATATTCTCTATACACTATCAGAAATGTAACACGACTTTGGGGGATTAACCGGAGAAAACTTACTAGGCACAGAGAAGACTGACCAGCCATCCAGTTCGAGGATAGGAGGGGCTATTTCGGAGACAAATTCAGTTGATACCTGCCATGTGCTCGGTTCTAGTGGTGTAGATGTCGAGTTCTCCAAAGTTTTCCCGACTCTATTAAACGTCTCCAAGACCTTATGCTGCTTGCTCACTGATGCAGCAAGCACCGCAGACCATCCATGTTCGTTCATCGCCGCTGGATCTTCCCCGCTCTCCAGCAGTCGGTCGACAACCTTCTGGTTTCCCTTTGCCGCTGCAAGAACCAGTGGATTACCGGGGGCACCGCCTTCTTTGCGAGCATCCAACAAAACAGCCACCGTCTTCTCATGTCCCTTCACAGCTGCCTCCTGCAATGCCGCAACATACAACTTCCCCTCCGTTCCAGAATAAACCAACATTTGTTGGATAAACTTGTAGTACCCATTGGAAGCACAGGTCCTAAACGTGAGGTACATCAACTCCCTGAACGACGGATCCGCAAAAATTCTCTCCCCATCCTTCTCTAGGATCTTCTGCGCGATTTCAAAAAAATTAGACTGCGCAGCCAGATTGAGAGCATATCCGTCCACTCCCGGCGTCAGGTTCCAAGGCAATTCAGGGTGAATGAAGTTACCGCCTCCGTGTTCCCACAACGTCTCAAAGATCTCGGGATACCCGAAAGTGGCCGCAACCTCTATCATCGTATTCTCATGTTCACTCCGCATTCCCAAGTCCGCACCGGCAGCGATACAGATCCTCACGGCTTCGGGGGAACGAATGTGCGTCGCTGCTTTTAATGGGAAATTTTGCTCAGGCGTGCAGAGGTTGATATTTGCGCCACGTTCGAGGAGATACTTCAATGCCGCAAAACCGTTTGTTTCACCATGCGCGATAGCTGCGTTTAGGGCTAGACCATGTTCGCCTGCGATTGCATTGATATCTGCACCATGGGTGACAAGTAGCTCCACCACCTTGAGATTCCCTGACTCGCAGGCTGCGTTCAGTGGGTTACCGCATGGAGCTCTCAAGATAGATCTAGCGTTCCTGGCCGCCATGCATACCGCGTTCGGATCGAGCCCCTTCGACAGAAAATGGTGTGCGGTTGAGTATAGCCCCAGACGACAGGCATATATCAATCTATTATTGCCTTCAGCATCTGCTGCAATATAGTTTTGCGGCATTGTCTTCCTCCAATCGTAGGCTTGGGTCCAGAAAATGAAATTACCGCTCATCGTTGGTTTCAGGAAGAAGCGTTCGATTGTGGACAAGAACTTCTGGTCGTTTATATCAATGTGTTCTTGCGAATGTTGTGGCCAGAATTTAGCTGCATAGCGATATAGACGATATTTTGCCATTCGGGATTCGAACTCTTCGTTTGTCGCGCATGGTCCAGAGCCGAAATCTTCAAAGCACAGATAAGTCACGCAAAGCCTGGCGAGTCTAAAGTTGGTGCGTATAACGTCCACAAAATACACAGAATGATTACCATTCCGAAGGCGCCTTGAAGTAAAGAACTCCTTTACCGAGAAGTGGGCCAAACCGACAGTCCCGGCGTCTTGGTCCACCGTCACCAAACTCCCACAAACATCAAGCAAGTCCTCAGGATCATTGAGAAGTGAATCTGCATCCAAACTGGTTGTTCCAAATTCGAGTCCAATTCCTTCAACAATCTCCTGAATGAGCATTGGCCGAAGCGAACAGGTCAACCAGTGGAAGATGCGTATAGCCAATTCCTTATCGAGAACAGATATCATGTCTAGAATCCTCTCATAGGTTTCATTGAGATCCGGTGGTAGCATCTTCAGTGCCTGCTTAATTACTCTATCATTTCGTAGTCGCGCTATGTAGTCCAGTGAGCACTTCGCCCAGCGGAACATTCCATCCGCTCGAGAAGTAATAGTCGTGGCCACTTCCTCTTTCGTGGACTCTTTCAGTTTGGACAGCTTGGCATTCCGTTCGATCTGCCCTGTAACAAAAAGTGCAATATCCCTCGACGTTGATGCTGCGTTGATCTTGATACATACTTTGGGCGCATCAAACCCATCGACAGTATGTTTGATGTCGACTTCCTCTCGGCTGGTAACAAGGATGTTTGTCCTTCCCTTCAGTTGAATCTCCCAGAGCATCTTAAGGATGTCCCCACGGACGTCAGGGCTGCACTCATCGAGTGCGTCGACTAATATCCAGGTGCGTCCAATCTGCCCGACCAATTTTAGCAGCACTTCTCGCAAAGTCGACTCATGGGGTGCCTTCATCTTGTTCTTCTTGTAGTAGTTTTCAAACTCTAGAGGCAAGTCGTTATCCCAATTAGATTCCAAAATCTGAGCAGCAAGGGATTTATATATGCCAGCAGTGCTCGTTTTTTGGGCGTCTTTGAAATCGCAGTAGAAGTATATTGTCTTGCTCGTGTTTTCTTCAATCAAGTGGTCGATGATGATTGAAGACAAAATCGTTTTGCCAGATCCAGCTACAACATCAGTCGGTTCCCGTACATACACACCGCACTTCCAGAGGAATATACCTGTGCCATAAAGCCACATAAACGAACTCTCCGCCCTCCTCCATTCCAGGAAGTCCGTCGACTCTGTAAACCACCTCCCAGTTCCCCTCTGTTGTAGTTTCCGTGCGGCAATATGATTCGGTTTTGGATCCACGTCTGACAACCAAGCTAATGCTTCTCGGTATATCTCACCTCACAATTGTCAGCAGTCATGTTTGCCGCATCCTCTGAGACACCAGAGCTCACTCTGTTTCGCCATCTTCTTCTCCACACGGTCGGCCTCCTGGGTGACCTTAATCTCTGCCACATCACCACAAATCTTTTCCCGGGCTCCCAACTCTTCCAACTGAACCGCCAATGAGAAGGACCCCTTAAACCTCTCCATGCGCACAGCCCACTCCCTCGTCTCCTGCTCCTTCATGGGCCACTTTAGCCTCCTACCCCAATTCTTGATTCTAGCACGTCTGCCCCGTCCATTCTGCAAGAACGAATGCAGTGTCTCCAGTTGTGTATGGCACTCCTCCATCGTCGGCTTCAAGAAGTCCTCGCCAAACGTCGTCGGAACAACGGTCTTCTCATTGGCAGCATTATGGAGAACCGAATCAAGCTTATTCAAGACCCCCGACAACAGCGATATCTCGGAAACTAGGGCTTGTACTTCATTCGGAAGGCTCTGGACGCTTTTTCCATAGGCGACTGCGGCGGAGATGGCTTTTGAGGCAACTGTAACTACAGTTGTCACGCCTACAGCGAGAGAGAGGGGATCCATGGCGTCAGGTGAGGTGTTTGCATATACTTTTTGCAGCTTGAGACGGCGGAATGAATGGCTTTTACAGCTGTGACACGTAAGACTCGCGGTAGGGAACATCAAGTGCATTGCCGCCTGCGCCACGCGAACGCATATGCAGGCATCACTGTACTCTACAGGGGGGTGAAGATCGTTGATATCAGATATAGCCAGCGCATGTTGATTGGCGGATGTTGCTTCGTATTGCGCCTAGTGCGCTTTTTACAAACTCGGTCAAGTAGAAGTAGCTCGAGGTGTCAAAATTAATCGATTTAATGTGCAGTGAAGTCAAATTCAGATGGTATTGCTCAACCTAGGTATATATCCATACTAAATATCACTTGGTTTTTAGTCAATTTATACTTATATCGGCGAATCTCATCTATCGATGCTATTTAACTCCTCAGACGCTTCTGTTTCAATTCGGCCTGTGTAGGATGGTAAGCTCAAGCGGCGGTGGCGGTAGATAACGGTGACGCTCGTTGGGCAGTCGTCTGTAGTCCTCCAGTCGCCTGGGTCCAGCACCCGCTATCGGTTCCATCCAACTCCTGTCCATCCTCATCCACGCCCTGATCCTCCTCATTCGACCTCTTTAACCTCTCCAACACCTTCCTTACCCCTCGATCCGTCCTCATTCTCCCCGCCTGATCGAGCGCACACTTTGCCCACCCCCACCTGCCATTAGATTCACAAATTATCACATCTATAACTTCCGCCTTGAGCTCTGGCTTCAGCCGCTTCAGCGTCAATATCCGTTCTACCTCCTGCTTGATAAATCCCTCCAACTCTGGGGCTAGGATAGACGGCTGTATTTCCAGTTTTGGTAGCGGGTCGAATATGTCCGTGATGACTTCGTCCTCCCGGCTGGTGAGCATCAGGGAACAGTGGTTCCGAATATCCAGGAGGGTGGTTAATAAGTCTTCGTTCCCGAGCACCTCATCAAGGCCGTCGATTAGGATTATTGTAGGGTTTGTAAATGAGGATAGCACGCGAAGTAGGTGAGGCTGTAGCTCGTGCTCGTACGGGCGGCGATGATAATTTTTGTCATAGTAGGATTCTATTTCATTAGGAATGGTGGGAACGAAGGAGAGGAGTTGCGAGAGGAGAGAGCCGTAAAGCTGTGTAGGTTTTGTGGTGGCGTTGCAGTAGAAGTATACTGGGTGCTTTCCCAGTTGCAGGAGATGATCTATTACAATTGACGTGAGCACCGTTTTCCCGGTTCCCTCTGTTTTAGTTAGCTATGGCTGCGGCGTAGTAGGTATAAGGATGGCATATACCACTGCCTTCAATCCGAAGAAACGACTTATCATTTGCAGCCCAGTTTTTAAATGCCTGATCTTCGAGAAACCATCGTCCAGTGCCTACGCGCCGCGATTTCTTGGTCTCGAGATGTGTATCTAAGGGGTGTATCGGCGACAGCCATGCAAGAACTTCATGGTATTTCGTTCCTACACCTGTCAACCATCAGGAGATGTTAATCCGCGGGGTCACCTACGTTGTCTCTCCGCCAGCACCTCCTTCCTCTCCTGCTCCTGCGCCCTCTTCACCTCCGCAATCTCGGCGCAAATCTTCCCAGTCACACTCATCCCATCCGCCTGCAACGCCAACGAAAACGTCCTCTTAAACCTCTCAATCCGTTCCACCCAAACCATGGTCTCCCGTTCCCTCATCGGCCACTTCAACGACCGCCCCATACGTATCCACCGGTTCGTACCCCGAACCTGTTTGAGCAAAAACTCATGAAGTTCCAGCAGCTGTTTTTTGCACTCTTCCAATGGGCCATCGATGAGATGGGCTCCTTGTGGCGAAAGGGATGTAGAGAAGGCGTTGAGGACGCCTGTTAGTGTGGAGATTTCGCGGATGAGAGTATGAACGGTGGTGCCATGGTCTTTAGCGCTTGAGGAATACTGGGAACTGAGGGCGGTGAGTTTTATGGCAATGTCAACGACGGTTAGGATGTTGACTGCGAGGGAGAACTCGGCCATAGTTGATAGAGGCAGTAGAGTTCTGCTAAGAACTGGTTCTAAATTCTCTAGAGGAACGAGGGGCACAGTACTTATTCTCCAGTGCTAGTTTTCCGCTGTCATGCGGGAGGCGTAGGCGCTGTGGCGGTAGGACAGGAGTTGAAACAGCACTTGTGTCATGCGAGCAATACACCGCCATAGCAAGGTGCACTCGAATGCACGGGGAAGGACAGGGTTACGACATCCTCGTATAGCAAAACGCCCGCCCGAACTTCCGCTGAAGAGTGAGTGGATAGTTATGTTGAGCATTACAGGTGTGTGGAGGGCAATATACTTGGTGACTACACTGCGAAGGTAAACACTTCCACAGTGACTTCCTCTGTTGGTACCAAGTCTCGGGGATATCACGCCCACGTTCACAACCCAATACCTCGCACTTAAGTACTGAGTGAGGCCCGTCCCGCCACCACTTGCGCCTCACCACTGACAGCGGCACAGGGATTTGATATTTCATGCTCAGCCTTGCTTTAGAGAATCAACACGAGTGGCCAAAGAAACCCGCGATGGAAGGGAGCTAGCAAAAGACTACGCGAAGATGCGCTGGCACAGCACAGCAAGGATATGGTCACATGGCGATATCGACTAACACAGAAACAACGCATCGTGGTACACAGAGGAATTGCCCACCCCGACGAGAAGAGCTCTATTCAACGATTATGCCAGTGGGCATTATCCCAATAGCGTTCTCACTTTAGCAGGGAAACCACCTTACTCCTTCGCTTCCCCTGCTTCGTCCTCCTTCTGCTCGGCCAGACCGTGTTCCGCAACCAGTTCCTCAACAAGCTTAATGTATTCCTTCTCGGCTTCCTCGGTCGACATTCCGGCCTTCTCCTGACGCGCACGGTACTTCGCCTTTCCCTTGAACTATCACCAAGAGTTAGCGACACGGATTGGAGGTTAGCATCTGCGGTGGAATTACATCGAACATGCCTGGCGCAGCGTCGTCGGGTCCGAGGTCGCCGACAGTGACTTGTTTGAACAAGGCGTATATCTGGGATTCATTACTCAAGATACTGCTCAGATGAGGGACCGAACGAGGCGCTGGGTAGCAGGGAGAGTGGTACCTGCAACAGCTGAGCGTCTTCAGGCTTGCTCTTCAGTCTGTTAACTTTGTCGGCAGCGGCCTGAAACTCGGGGGATCCTTTGGAAGCCATTTCTGATGATTTCGAGGGCGAGTTTATAGAGAGAGGCGGGTGTTCGATGTGACAACGGAGGCGGGGGAGGTGGGTTGGGTAGCTGAGAGGAGATGAGTTGAGGATGAAGTGGCCTTATAACCACTTCCAGTAGCGGGAGGGGAAGTGGGGTGTTGGTAGTACCACGCTAGCTAGCGGCACGACTCCAATGGAATCGCATTCTTCTGCGATGCTCGTTTTCCTGAAAGGCTTTGGCGTGGATTTTTCGTTGTGGAAGTTTGTTCTGGTTTGCTTTTATGTCGAGAAGAGATGGCATTGGGTGGCAGTACCTAATCTGCGGCGACAGTTGAATGCCGTTTCATCATATATGTCTCTTGGCACTCCATCGCAGTGAGCGAGAGTATCGTGAATGGTTCTCCGTAATAACCAGCGCAAGACACGTCCGAACGCCTTTCTTTACCGCCACCAACGATGCGAAGTTACTGATGGGCCTTCAATGCCGAGTCTCAAACGGAACCTTTTCATTCATTGTAAAGTTCTTCCCTCCCGAAGGGTGGCGTTGTTGGGTTCAGTCTCCGTACTCAGGCCTGCAGCATCACGTCACCTCTCCCTCTCCCTCCAACGCGCCAACGCCGCCCAACAATTTCCACCTCAACCTCTTGTTGAGTCCAGCATCTACCCAAATCCACCCACCATGTCAGACCCGTCTCGCCACAAGCGTCGCAAAGTCCACGTCGAAGAAACGCCCCCTCTTCTACGGCCGCTCGCTTCGTTCAACCGCGACGTTTCCCCTCCTCCAATCGGCAATTACACAGCGACCAACCCCACCACCTTCGACGACGAACACGACCCGCTCCGAGACTTCTTCCGATCAGCGGGAGCGCCCGTCTCAAAAGAAGTCATTGACCTGACTGTCGACAAACCCAATGCGAAGGACGTAAACGGTCCCGTTTTCCGCCACGGCCAACCGGAATCTTCAACTGCGACTACCGATTCCGGAGCACAAGCGTGGCCGTCGCCGTTCCGCTTGACTACAATCCGCGATCTCCCGCAGTCGGAGAACAAAGACACAGTTGGAGTCGCCGAGATACTCGGAGATGTGATGCTGCGCGAGGTGTGGTTGTTTAACTACATGCACAACATCCATTGGGTGATGGCGCAGTTCGACCCGGACATCAGAGCGCATGTCAAGGTTGTGTTTGTTCACGGGAATTGGAAGCAGGAGGATGAAGGGAGGAAACGGATGGAGGTTAGTGGTCTACGGTGCTGTTGAAGCATGCTGATTGTGTGGGCCTAGGAGGAAGCCAAGAGCTATCCAAACGTTAAGCTAGTCACCGCATACATGCCCGAAGCGTTTGGTACGCATCACACTAAGACCATTGTGCTCTTCCGAAGAGATGATATGGCGCAGTATGTCACTCCCACACAAGCGTTCAATATATTCCGCGTACTAATCGAGCGCAGGGTCATAATCCATACCGCTAATATGATCCCCTTCGACTGGACAAATATGACACAAGCAGCCTGGATTTCCCCACTACTGCCCCTCGCCGAGAAAAACCCCACACCCTCCGAAATCGGAGACCAATTTAAACGGGACATCCTCGAATACTTCAGCTTCTACGGCAAGTCGCGGTGTGGCCCTCTCGTCGACTTACTCAAAAACCACTCCTTCACCTCTGTCAAAGCCGTCTTCATCGGCTCTGTTCCCGGCCGCCACAAAATCTCCGAAGCAAAATTCGGATGGCCAAAGCTGCGCAAAACCCTTTCCACCATCCCGTGTCCGTCTACTCCCGGTGCTACGCCAAAGGTGTATGCACAATGCTCCTCCATTGCAACCTTAGGCACAAAAGACACCTGGCTCACCCCCGTCTTCTTCTCCGCGCTTTCAGCCACCGCAACGAAGAGGGGCAAGAAGCCGCAGTTCGGGATTATCTTCCCCACCGCGCAAGAGATCCGGGACTCACTGAATGGATACAACTCTGGCTCGTCGATCCACTTGCGTCTCACCTCCGCCGCGCAGCAGAAGCAGCAGGAATATCTCAACCCGTTATTTTATCACTGGTCTTCGCAGTCACGGTCGGCGGGAAGAGATAGATCCGCCCCGCATATCAAGACTTACATCCGCTTCTCGTCTGATCCCAAGGACGCGAACACAAATATTGATTGGGCACTTATTACCAGTGCTAACCTTTCCACGCAAGCCTGGGGCGCAGCAGAGAAGGATGGAACGGTGAGGATCTGCAGCTATGAAGCAGGAGTGTTGGTGTATCCGGGCTTGTGGGGAGAGGGAGTAAAGATGAAACCAGTCTTCCGGAAAGATGAGGCGGGAGAGAAGGAGGTTGTGGGCTTGAGGATGCCATATGGGCTGCCGGTTGCGAAGTATACGGAGGAGGATGAAGTTTGGAGTGCGACGAAGAGCTACAAAGAGGTGGATTGGTTGGGACAGAGCTGGATGGCGTGATTGGGCATGTATTCATAGGCGTTTGGGGTGGGTTTGTGGGCTGCTTCTTGCGTTGGGGGTTATCTCGGCATCGGAATTGGGTACGGCGTTAGCATCTAGAGTATAAACTAAATGATAGATTGTTGGTCATAAGTGATCGGAGTTTTCAATAAACAAGAACCAATGCCTAGCTTAGCAGTTATAAGGTGCCAGGTGCTGTCAACACTAAGGTTCGAAACCTTTAGCCTCATTCTTTTGAAATTGTTCGCTTTTTGTCCATCGTGTACAGAGAGTACTTATTCCCCGTACATACTCGCGTCAAAGTATAGTACCTAGACACAGAGGTTAAAGTAGAGTAAGATCGTGGCAATATCATTTCGGAGCCGCCCCATTTTAGGTTTCCTCCTACCCAATAAAGCGCTCTTGTAAATTTTATCCCCGTAGCATGCACGCTCTACTATTTTTTTAAACGAGCAAGGGGTTGTTGGGGAGCATGATTGGATGGTCAGGGCTCAAATCTTTCAGCGAACGAGAACTCATGCCTAACAGGTACTTTAAACACCAATGTTCGAACCTTGTGCTCATTCTTTTGCTCTCCCTTCTCTCCGGTCATCACGCTGCCAGGTCCTACAACTGATTATGAGAAACCTTGTGGGACCCAAGATCCAATACCTAGCTTAACTGGTGCTCTAAACGCCCGGTTCTTTGAGCATCAAGGTTCGAAACCCAAGGCTGGTGCTGTAAACATCAAGGTCCAGGTGCCTCAAACGCTGGGTTCAAAACATATAGTTGCGCTCCTTCTTTTGTCTGCGATAGAACAGTTATAATTACATGTTCCCCTAATGGCCCTGGTGACTCTGAATAGCCCAAGGCCTGGGTAGCAGCGAGTGATGCTGAACATACTGGACGCAAACAAGGAGCATGGGAGCTGTGGAAACCAAGTAGGGTTCAGAATCAATTCGCTCTCACCAACGAAAACTAGAGCTGGTAACTATAACCGTCTTGCCCGGTGCTGCAGCTCTAACGCGAGTAAGAGGACAAGAGCTCGAGGCTGGGTTAGGAAAACGGCATCATTACATACCGCATCAATTAGTTCATAGAAATCTGCACGTGGTGGAGTTTACTCGTTTTTGAAATGGTGGCTATGGCGGCTGTTCACACTAACCATCAAGTATACTGGACGCACAGGCGTAGATGACTGGTTTGATTCTGGCGGCTATGCACGCTCATACAAAGCTACCCTGCGCAAAAGCTGCCTTGCCAACCTCCGTCGTCAGCATTCAAATATCATTCACATCCCATGAACCCTCTTCGATAACATAAGACCACCTGTCTTCCACAATGGACCCGCTTTCTCTCCTTGTCGGGGGCATCGCCATCTGCCAGGTATCCGGGAAGATAATCTCACTCAGCGCCCAACATGTGAAGTCGATGGCCAACCTGCCAGCGGAAGTACAAGTGCTCGTTTCCGAGATTGCGCTTCTCTCTGGCGTGCTGAACTCCCTTTGTTCGAGTCTCCAAGATAGCGGTGGCGGCACGACAAAACCCATCACAAATTCTTTGGCATCGTCGGTGACTGAGTGTCAACAGCAGCTAGAAGAGTTATATAGCTTCCTAGCGAAGCATCAAGGGTCGGGGAGTAGACTAGCGGGTCTCGGAAGAACGCTGAAGTGGCCAATGAAAGCGCAGGAGACTAGGGAGTGGATCGTCAAAATGGAGCGGTATAAGACGACCTTCTCCTTGGCGCTGCAGCAGGAAGAACTGTGAGTTTCCGTATCCACTTGTCTTTGTTATAGGCTGATGTCAGTGTGCAGATGCGTTTCGAAGAAGATGTCTGGAGATGTGGCTGATATTAAAATAGCCCTAGAGCGGGAGCGATCTGAGGAGATTCGAGAAAAACAGAGTACGTCATGTACTCCACTAGGCTTCATTTACGGTCTAATGAGGAGAAGGCAAAACATTCAAATCTGCGTTGGCATGGATTTCGCCGGTGAACCCTAGAGAAAACTATCTCGCGTCACGAAAACTCCAACAGAACGGGACCGGAAAATGGTTTATGGAATCGAAAGACTTTGCGCGCTGGAAGGACTCTGAAAATTCTCTTCTGTGGTTGTATGGCTCTGCTGGGTCTGGGAAGACAATTTTGTCGTATGCAATTCCCGACTACCTTGAAGGGTAGGCGGCGCTGAAGTGTATCTAGCTCCATAATCCTCGACCATCTAATGCAGGAGGAGGAAGAGGCGGGCGTGAGTTCACGCACCAAGTCGGTATACTTCTATTGTGATTTCAAGGATGTCGAAAAGGCCAGTTCCGTAGGCATTTATGGATCTCTTCTGGCGCAGATCCTAGAATCGTATTATGACGAATTGCCGGACCATGTTGTAGAGTTCTACGAAAAGAGCCACTCGAGACCACCACAGGCAGACACAATCAAGGAACAACTTCTGAGACTAGTACGCAAAATCGGATGCACGAGAATCGTTGTGGATGCTCTCGATGAATGTGTTGTCTCAACGCGTATAGAGGTGCTGAGGACTTTGCTGGAAATCCACCGGGCGGGGAAGATCAACTTGCTTATTACTAGCCGGGAGGAAGTCGATATCAAGGCTATACTTGCGGATGTTCCGAATGTGTGTATTAACGCCATCGTTAACTCAAAGGATATTCAGCTGTTTGTCACAGAAGAATGTGAACGCAATGTCAAGCTTCGTCGGAGACTGAAGGGACTTATAAAGTCAGAGGTCATATCTACTGTGTCATCTGAGGCCAAAGGAATGTCAGTATTGGATATCGCTTCTGGAATATCTGCCAAGTTAGCTATTACTTGTGTCGACTAACGCTGCGTATATTCAGGTTTCGATGGGCCAAGTGTACTCTGGATCACATATCCCGACTCCGCAACGACAGGGCGATCAAACAAGCACTGAAAAAGCTACCACCTGACCTAAATGAAACGTACGAACGAATCTTGGACGAAATCTTACTGGACGACAGAGAACTAGCCTTTCGGATAATAAGATGGCTTACGCTCTCACTTCGCCCCATGCAAATTGAGGCGTTGATTGAAGGCATATCTCTGGAGCTTGAAGACACAGCATTGGATCCCGAATCATTCCTCAACGACCCCGAGGATATAAGCGATATCTGCGGCAGCCTTGTAGCGCTGAACCTGGACACTGGAACGGTGACATTGGCCCATTTCTCGGTCAAGGAATTCTTCATCTCCTCAGATCGAAACCTGGGAGCGCATCCCGAATTTTTCATTGACCAAGAAACCGGAAATTTTGAGCTGGCGAAGCTGTGTGTTACATACCTGAAGCTCGAACACTTCAGCGTCGGTCCGTGTGGAACGGGAGAGGAACTTGCAAGCCGATGCGATTTATTCGCACTCTACCACTACGCATCTTTAGAGTGGCCGACGCATGCCCACGCACATATCGATGTAAATGACGTGCCGTTTTTATCAGTCATCGAACCGTTATTCACAGACTCAGATATGAATGGGAACTTTGATTCATGGAGACAGGCGTTCGAAGGCTTAAGTCGGAGAACTAGACCCATCAAGGGCCGCCCGGAGACATCGTTTAACGTATACCGTCAGTCTGATTCTGACGCTGAAACCAACAGACTCATATATGCGTGTCGGCTGGGATTGTACTCGCTGGCGAAGGCAATGATTTCGAAAGGCATTGGACTGAGGGCAGTCACTAATGAAAATACTGTCCAAATGATTAACAGAAGTGGTCTGTTTAGTGCTCGCGGGAATGCACTGAATGCCGCGTGTGAGTCGGGAGATTTGAAGCTGGTGGAGCTCGTCCTCTTGGCAGGGGCAGACATCAATGCTACAGCTGGTCGTTACGGGTTAGCACTCATTGCTGCTATCGAGCCTGTCAGATACATCAACGGACCAAAAGACTACAGTATAGCCCAATTTCTGCTGGAGAAAGGAGCTGACGTCAATCTCACCACCCCCGCAAACACATGGCCGCTACTTGAGGCTGTCGGCTGTCACAGTGTTGAAGGAGTGAAGCTCTGTCTGGCTGCCGATGCAGATATCAGTAAGCGCCATGAAGGGTGGTCTGTTTTTGAGAAAGCCGCGATGAATGGCGACGCAGAAATATTCGAAATACTACGACAACACGGTGGAGGGAAATACGTGAATCCCGACATTGAAGAGTCGATAAATTTAACTCCAGGAGTTGACGGATACGGCCTCTGGTTGGCCTCAGGATGCAACTTCGTTGAAAGTGCGCAGAAGATACTGGAGGTTGACGGTGAAACTATCTTCAGTGATCCTGCGTTCGAGCTGGTGACATATGGCATATTCATCCAATGTGCCGCAAATGGTTTCTACAAGTTCCTTCAGCAGATGCTGGCATACTCTGGAAATTCGTTCAACGCTTACAATGAATGTGTGAAGTTGGCGGCATCGCAGGGGCATGCCAAAACTCTGAAAATTCTCTTGGATCTCAAAACTTTAGAGCCAGAAGATTTGTTCCTTCGTGACCTTTTGGTTATGGCTTCTGGAAGGGGACATCCTGGTGTTGTGAAAGAACTAATTACCCGAGGAGTACCTCTGTTTGCTCCAGACAAACATGGCTGGACGGCTATGCTTGCTGTTGCCACCTCAGCACGCAGCCAAGATATCCAGAACTCAACGCTCGAGGTATTTTATGAGTTCGCGAACGGCTTCAAATTGGAATCAAGGGTCTCGAAACCAACCGGATGGATGAGACGCTTTGAGCGCAACGAGGCTACCGTTCGAAAGCTAACTGTTGAAGGAACATCTGCGTATCTTCCCGTTGGTGAATCTCCCTCTCTGCCCTGCTCTGGCTCCTTGCTGATCCGACAATAGGCGAAAACCCTTGCTGGATCACATTCGACCACCCGATTCCGCCATCCACTCCGTACTACTACTTCGAAATCACGATTGAAAAGACCCTAAAGCCTCTAATGGACATCGGTATTGCCAGCTTGTACACCGAATACGACAGCGAAGGGCCTAGCCCTATATACTACGATAGCCGTGGCCGCATCTATAGTCCTACTTCTCACAATGAAGGATTTCCGAAATTGTTGGAAGGTAGTGTCGTCGGGTGTGCTGTTGATCTCAAGAAACGCATCGCTGTATTTACTCACGATGGAATGATAGTCGGTCAGTCCTTTGACTCCACCCGAATTGTGAATCCTTAGCTAATAGATGAATAGAAGCGTCCTGTAATGATGTTCGCGGGATGGTGTATGGTGTTGTGTTTATGCGACCCGGCGACAGGATCAAGACGAATTTTGGAGATGAGCCCTTTGTTTTTGATACCAGTGTTATTGATAAGGGGCTGGACGATTTTGTGGTAGAGCCGAAGTTCGTGTTTAGGACACAGCCATATGTGGACCCGATGATGCCGGACTTTAAAGGACCAGATCAAAGGTTTGTTGGGTAACTGCCGGGTTTATGGGGTGCCCATGACCATGGTGTATTGCATCTCGCATGGGTTAAGAGACAAGACTACATGCAGTATATACCATCGGTTTGAAAACTTCTAAACCTTAAAATTCATCAATTGACATGACCTATTGATCCCGATTCGACATAGTGACAAGAAGCAGATAGCTGTCCTACCTACAAACTCCAGTTCCCCAGGTCCACTCATAGTAACCCTCAGTAGAAGCCAGGGCAGTCCATAGGTCGTTCTTTTACAACCCGGCCGCTCAGGTCGATTTATTTAACAATCATTGTAATCAATATATGGTATATGTACATAAATTGACTTTACTGACGGAAGGAGAGAAACCACCTTCGCACAATAACCTGGAACCTAATCACAACATTTGCAAGGTCCGAACCGCGACACTGCAAGGCCGTTTGACCACCTCCCGCACGAGTCGTTTCCGTGGCCCGCTGTTGGCGATAATGATTACTAGCCGAGTCTCCAAGGACCAAAGATTTGGATGGAACGCGGTATGTTGGCAGTCCTATGCTACTTCTAAGCTACAATACTTTTTTTATACTTCCGACATGACAAGTCAAACAACAAATGCTCAATATATGACACCCAAATTCACAGCACACTCATCAAACGCAGCCTAAACTCTAATAATATATACGTGCTAAGAGATGCCCGCTGGTTTCGGAAACCAGCTCACCTCAGATCTCCAAAAACACAGTACAGAAATAATACCGCCTCGCTACTCCAAAATAAGCGCAGATGTAGAGTTCCACAACTCATTCTATCACGGCATCAGTTAGCCACCTCCATAATCCCAGTGTATCCAAGGCACATACTATATCAATCCCCTTCTTCCCCATCACCACATAATAATCTTCCGTAATCTTCCCACACGCATCCAACGCAAAGTACACTACCAGCCGGTTCTAAAAACGCATTAATATTCTCCGTCCAAAACATCGGGTGAACCCGGATTTTCAACAGCGAATCATCTCCGGGATAACCGCGGAGGTTGCTTTCGGATCCACGGCTCCCTCGCTCGGTGGGGTGATGTTTTAGTCTCCAGGAATGTCTACATTATTAGCTATGCTCCTAAATACTAGCAAGGGGGGATGCATAATAGTTGTTATAGCCTTGAAGGGGCAGCGGCTACATAGGATACGAGTGGCCGCGTGGTTTGCGGCTGTTTGAGTATTAAATGCCAAACTGGGACGCAGTAGTGCACCGCAGTCCATTGAGTCATCTGTACTTTATGTGTGGCCCCTAACCCGAACTTGTCCATGGAAAACAAGATCCTGGGTAAGCGGGAAAACAAGCTCGGATGATGTGTTGCCCTAAGCTCAGTATCTAAACAGTCATGCCTTTTGACTCTTCCATTCTATCCGTCGTCGTTGCCTTCAAACCGCTCTTCAGTTTAACACTGCCTCGATAGGGAGCGAATCCCCCCCCGAGACATAATGACTTATGTGTATATGTATATAAACTTTATTACGAGACGTCCCGGCAACATCATTCAAAGTCTCGAGCCGAGGAGACCAAATTTGCAGCTCCAATGTTGAGCATGTGTGCTTCATGGACTTCGCGGGCACTATATTCAGTCGCGAGTTTCTTATATTACAAGGTGGCTAGTCTGTCAGACAGCTTTATCGCTGGCGCTAGAAGGCGGGCGTTTCAACGTAAGTAGTCAACTGGGTAATTGACGTTGGAGTTGTCATTGACCCACACAATCTAGGCTGAACACAGGCCTACCTGTCATGGTTGATACTGATTACTCCAAATCACAACTCTCCCCCTTCCCACTCTTCTCCACAACCCCCCTCACCCACTCAGCCAGCTCTTTTACCATTACATCCGTACACTCATGCCCAACGCCCCCAAACACCCTATCAACAACCTCCACTTGCTCTTCCCTCAACCTCCCCAAGAACCTCCTCGAAGACTCATACGGCACCAACTTATCTACCTCCCCACTCAAACACAGTACCTTCTTCCCTCTCAACCTCCTCACCGCCTCCGTCCCCATCGCCGCCGGATCATACCGTCTCACCGTATCCAATAGCGTCTTAGGGAAGTATGTGCTGTCTCCCACCACGAACCCATCAAGCCGACTCTTCCCCGCTCGATGCCGCAGCAACGCGCAAAAGTCCGGGCAGCCGATAATAACGCCGGCGGCTTCAATCCGGGGGTCGGTGAGAGCCGCTACCCATGCGGCGTGGCCGCCAAGTGACACACCGGCGACGATGTGTCTTGTGATAGTGTGTTCGGCGTTGGGGAAGATGTAGGCGGGGAGGAAGTCGAGGATGTGGGAGAGGTCATCTGCGGTGCCGACGTAAGTGGAAAATAGGTCTAGAGCGTGACGTTTGTTTCCTTCGCGCCAGGTCTCATTGGCTTGGGGGGAGAGGAGGCGGGTGCCGTGGTTACGTTGGTCGAAGGCGAGGCAGAGGATAGGTGTGGTGGCGGCGGAGAGGATAGCGGAGGCGAGGGGGGCCATGTAGGCTGCTGTTTCGAGGCGGGGGTGGAGGAGGGAGACGAGTGTGATGGTGCATGGAGAGGCTGGGAGAGTGGTGAGGCCATAGAGGGTAACTTGGAGGCCGCCGATGAGGAGGGTTGCTGGTGGGTAGGGCTCGGTGGTGAGCGGGGGGTTGGATTCCATTGCTGTGGTGGGTTCAGCGGGAAGCCAGAAGCTTATTTGATCGAGGCGACGGTTGCAACTAACCAACAATTCTCAGCTGCCGTCACCACCGAATACAACCTTATCAACAGCCGCTAGACTGCGAGGTACGACGTGATCTCGCGGAGAAGGAGAGGAACTGCGCAGGGTGATTGAAGGCTGCAACACAAGACACAGAGGGCGGTTACTGTGAGAGGAGGAGGTTGTCGCCAGCCTGGACAGGTATCAGAGGGATGAGGATCCATATGTCAGCGCTCGGAAGATGGGCACTCTGGTCTCGTTCGACGAGACAAGTGCTTAGTACCATAAGAATCGTAGGCATCGTAGGGTCGCGACCGTCGTAGTCGTCAACTGTAGCAATTTCTTTTGCAGGTGAACCACGACGCCAAGCCACAACGTCATCTGCTTACCCATCACCAAATCTCACACCACTTGCATCAAAATCCCACATCTCAAGAGGACCACAAATATCACATCCATTCGCTATCCTACCCTACACACGACACCAAGAAGTTGTTACAAAGAGATGTGTAAAAAGCCATAAACTAAAAAAAAAAGGTAATAACAAACACCCATCAATACGCATAACAAAACGCTGCCATTTTACAAACGTTAACAGCAGCAACCCTCTACCGCACTCGTACCCTGCTCATTGCTCAATTCAATCCACTTTCCCCTGCCCCTGCCCTCCTAGAAGCCCCTCCTTCCCATCCAGCCTAAAGAAACCCCCAGACGCCTTTCTCCTGATTCTTCCACGGCCCCAAAAGGCCGCCACTATCACTGCAACAACAAAAAGTGTGACGGTGATCCACGGATGTCCGCTCGCTCCTGCCTTGGCGAGAAAGAATACACGTTCAATCTTAGTGCTTGTGCTCTTACTCCTGATGCTAGGGGACTTCGAGAGCACGTCTTTCAGTGTCTCCAGGATTCGTGAGCGGGAGGGGTTGATGGTGCCGCCATCGACGTTTTGGTCCCAGTATTGTTTATTCTAATGTTTGTGTTAGTGGGGAGATGGGAAGGGGGGTGTGGCGAGGGCATACATCTTCATCATTAATAACGACCCTTGCACTGTCCGTGTTGACATTTACACCATATGTGGTCCTAACCCATCGCTCCCAAAACACTCCATCCACCCAGGCAAAGTGTACGTCCTTCCGCCGGGAAATATCGATGCGGGTTCCTTTAGCAGCCTTGATGGCTCTGTCGTCGTTCCTATCCTCTGCCTCCTCTAGCCGTAGCTGCTTTGCATCCCGTAGACGCTTCCGTTCTGCCTGCTCCTCCTCCGTTCGTTGCTGCATAAACTCTATCGCGGCCTCCTTAAGTTCCTTCTTGGCCATATTAAATTCATCCGCCTTGTCACGATTGAGGATTCCAAGGACGACAATATGGTTGTTCATGATTTGGTGAGAGTTGGCGGCTGTTAGCTCGGGAACAATTGGAAGCCAGACGGAACGCATCCAAGTAAGGACTTTGTTATAATCGCGCATATCATGCGGGGCAAGGGCGTTATAGTATGATGGCTTACCATCACGGACAACGATGAGCCTAGGGCGGCTGAAAACACGGAACCGAGTAGCCATATCGTCATCCTGGGTCTTGAAGAGAGGTGCATGGCCGATAAGGTTTAAGGTGAGCCGGTCGAGGGCCTCAAAATCTTCGGAGGTGGTGGCGTGGTCGTAAAAATATACAAATGCAACCTCCATATCTCCAGCCTTTTCCATCGCCTTGAACTTGTCGTCATCAGTTTCCTTGACGCCAGAATCGACCGCTTTCCGCGCATAGCTGACAAGATCACCGAGGCCGCGAAGGCCGTCGTATTCGACACGCTCTCCATTCTGGAAGTACAGGATGGTGGGGAATGCTTTAACCTTAATATCCTTGCACAGACGCTTGTCCACCTCACAGTTGACTTCGCCAATGTTGAGTTCCCCCCGTAGCTCCTTCCCAAGTTCAGCCCAAGCTGGAGCCATGGCCTGACAGTGACCACACCACGGAGCGTAGAACTTGACGAACCAGGCGTCACGGGTAGTGGTAATGAGTTTGGTGAATGCCTCTGCATCAAGGGGAATAGACTCGCCCTTGGGATTCGGTTGTGTTACGGGAGTTTTAACAGTTTTCGGGGCGACGATATCCGACAATTCCTTCTTGATGGCATCAATCTGCTTATCGACAAACGCGGTGAGTTTCTTATAGGTCTTATCCGGTTCTTCAAACGTATCTATCCGCTTTCCATCTTTGTAGACGTTAAACCAAGGGTAACTCATGACTTTCAATTCGCCGCAGATATCGCCATAAGCCACACAGTTCAGACTTCCGAAGTGTAAATCGTAGGCCTCAGAAACGAGGGAGGCAGTATAATGTTTAGCGACTTTTTTGTATATTGGAGCAACCCTTTGGCAATGGCCACATGTGGGAGAGTAGTGTTTGACGATCCTACCGTTGAAGATTGCACGTTAGCAACTATTTTCGGCATGCTACACCAAAACCCTTTCCTTTTTATCCGGCCACCACTGATGGTACCATTACAACAGTACTACTTGATCAATCGCAGAGTTCAACTCACCAGGTTCCCTTCGCAATCTTTTCTATAAAATCTCCACCCGTCAATTCCAGCACCTCCGGTAAGTCATCGGCGACTTGTGCTGGCGATTCCGTGGTATCGACGTGAGCATGCGGAGCGGGGGCAGCATCGGCCGGAGCTGCAAATGCACTGGCTAGTAGGCTCTGACCTACCAGAGCAGCCAGCAGCAATGAATAGGGGGAGCCGAAGCGCATTGCGGCAGTGTCGGTTAGGCTCCTCCTCGGAGCGTGTCAGTGATTCCGAGTCGATAATCTAAGGATGTTTGTTATCCGGAAGAGGCGGGTCGGGGGAGGGAGAGGGCTTGTTCGGTGCGATTACTGTTGCGACGGGGTGATGTGGGCGATAGATGCAGATGGGAGATGTAGTTGATCCTGGGCCTCGGCTTAGCACTTGCGCGGTGTTTTCCTTGGCACCAGCCAATTTGCGCTGTGTCTCCAGAGCTGTCAATTCTTGCAGTTAATTCTGGCAGTCAATTCTGGCAGTCAATTCTGGCAGTCAATTCTTACAGTTAACTCGCGCCAGTCAACCTTTCGGGTATGGAGCAAAACAGAAGTGAAGAATACAAACCTATGGATCAGAATCAAAACGAATGTCATCAAAAGTTCCACTCATATCCGTCTGGCTTTGAGGATCGCTTTTTAATCGTATTCCATTTCAGAACATTGCTGTCTATGAGAGGATTCACCCTAACTAAATGCCCAAACATCAGAATCCGACTTCTAAGTTATTCCGGTCAGGAAGAGTACAAAAGGTTGATCCGCACAGCACTGACATGTAGGAACCTGAACAACACATTATCTGAATTCTTTCATTAGGTCCTAGGCATGGCAGTCAGAGTTGACTGGAGTGTAATAATTGACTGTCCGAGATAAGTACGGCGTCCAATCTGTGAACAAAGTACCGAGTGCTACTCGATGATTTGATGTCAGGGCGCGAAAGCCCGCCTACCAGTCTCCAGAGCTCCAAGGAGCACGAATACAATTCACTAATGAAGCAGTCCGACAGCAATGGCATCAACTTAGTATATTTAGAATAATCTCACAGTTGATTGACGAAGTGTACTCAGAAATGTAGTAGTTACTGCAGCGTGACCTCTTCTTCAGAAAGAGTGAAACCCACTTCCCCTCCGGCCGCCATCATGACACGAGAAAAACAAGTGCAACCTGAAAACAAAAGTACAAGCAGACCAGAACTATCCCATTCTTAAAACTCCCGAGATTTTTCTTTGTCTCTGGCTCTCATACCTTCTTCGCCTAGGCTTCCGGGTTGCCATTGAACGCGAGACGGTTGGGACTACCCTTCAATCCCTCGGGAGTAATAACACTCCTAGCTAACTCCTTGAGTCGTTGAGAGACGGCCTTGGAACCGGAGAGACCTTCTAAGGCAATGAGATACACGGAAAGTCCCGTGACATGAGGAGTAGCTGCATATATGAGTTATCATGTCGGGTATTCAGTGAGGTAGGACGTACCCATCGAAGTTCCAGAAATCGTGTTGGTTGTGCTGGTGCTGCCACCACCAGTCTCGTCAATCCAAGCGCTGGTGATGTTGCTTCCCGGAGCAAAGACGTCAACCACTGTAAGCACAGTCATTAGCTATGTCACTAGCTATGTGTAAACGTGTAGCATACATTTGCCGTAGTTGCTGAATGGTGACACAGTATCATTGATAGTGATGGAACCGACGGTAATTGCAGTCGGCTCGGACGCGGGAGAAGAGGTTGAAGCATCTTTCTGCCCCAAAGTAAGCACGCTGGGGGTGAAAAATTGTTAAAGGGCGCGTGAAGGGGTTGGTAGATAATGGAGAAAAAGAGAGACTAACAGTTTCATTTCCAGCTGCAACGCAGACCGTCAATCCGGCTCTCACAGCGGCAGCAACGCCATTATTGACTGCTTTGGAGTAGCCTCCACCAAGGGACATGTTTGCAGCTGATATAAGTTAGCTAAGGTAGAAGAAACATTAGAGAGGTACTAACCACTCTTGTTAATCGCTCCGGCAGCCTCAGCATCTTCAACAGCCCATTGGAGACCCTAGACCTGTTAGAAACTGAGGGAAAAAGAGCCGTGAGAGGATTTGGTTTCTTCATACTGCCAAAACTGACGAATTGCTGCCGGTTCCGTCGTCTCCCAAGACCTTTACGCCAATAAGAGTAGTCTTCTTTGCAACACCGTACGTTTTACCTCCAATGGTACCAGCAACGTGTGTTCCGTGTCCATTCTTATCGGTGTCGGTAGAGCCTTCAGCTGCGTTGTAACCTAAAGTGGCACGTCCTTCGAAGTCCTTCTCAAATAGTTAGAAACGTAATTTAGAATCGCAAAATGGGAGGATAAAACCAAGAACTCACCTCGTGCTCCGCAAGAATACCAGTGTCGATGATATACGCCCGGGTGCCCTCTCCAGTCGAGCTATCGTAGATATAGGTGGTCTTGGTATTTTCCGCCAACTTTTCTTTGTGCGAGATTCTAGCCAGACCCCACGACTTGGCCTCAGTATCTCTGATGATTTTGCTGGCATAGACCTTGCAATCCGGCTCAAAGTATTCGACCTGGAGAGAAGTTAGATTCGCCCTCGTTGGATATTTAGATATAAAGAGGAGGAATAAACTAGCCTCATCGGCCTCTCCGAGCTGCCTGATCACGTCGTCGTGAAAGCTACCGGCATAGCCAGACCATCCACTCGCAAACTTATACTCGTGTTTCACGCCGTCATATTTTGCCCCCTCGTCGGCAGAGAGAGCACTGACATACTCGGAATGGAGCTCACGAGCTCTAGCGCAGTGGGAATGGCATGTTTCGTGAGGAGTGTCCGGCTTGAAGACGACAATGTAGTGGTGGGGGATAACGTCAGAGCGATCAGCAGAGGTGGAAGCCATTGTGGATATGGATATGGATGTGAATGTGTTTGAAGTTTACAGAATTGGTGGTTGTGTGGAAAGAGGTAGAAAGGCAGACCGAGAATGATTGAAATAGGGAAGACAGAGGAGAGTGGGGAGGAGAAGGGAGAGACATCTGAGGACCTTGGAGTCTATATACCAGCCGAATCTCGTCTTCAACAAATACTAATAGCGCGTAGGGCTGAGATGCGCGGTCGTTACGTAGTGTACATGCAGCGCTGAACAGATAACGTAGCTGTATGCCGATCCATAAACGATGCTCTGCAACCGCAAAAAGTAAATAAACACAGCGACCAGACACCGCTGACGTCTAGACCTCAACCTTGTTTTGCACCTTCAGCGCTAGAGATCACGCAGATGATTCGTTCAGCCCAGAAGTGTGCACAGCGCTCAGGTCGTAAGCGTCTTATAGCTTGCGAGAGCAAGATGTCTCAGAATCAACTAAATTCCCGCAGCGTCAACCGGTATCGTGAGAGGCCATCGACAGCGATGGGGGTGTGCGGTTCTCAGCCCCCGTACTACCGCTGACAGGTGTATCTTGTGCATCTCCGTCCCGTGGGCTTCCCGTTGCCGGATCTGGTACCCAGATAGAAGAAAAGCAAAAGCTGAATGTCCCATCCAGATCGATGGCCATCCGTGAGCGCAGCATATCCGGGTGGTAGGCTGAAACGCAGTAGAAGCCGGCAGAGGCCGTCTGTATCCTGCCAACCTCTACTGCGCCAAGAGTACGTTTCCGAGTTCTGTTTCCTGAATAAAGATCGAGATTGGGTTGGAGAAGGTTAACGCTGAGTGTGCCTGTCCCTTGATCACTGGTAGCCTATAACTAGGGGCAACAGCATTCACAGCTTGATCTGCTGATTTGATTGGAGCGCTCGCTCAGGGAACAAGCACCTTCAACAGCAAGATCACCAGTCCATTGCCAGGTACTCAACAATGGCATAAATCGAGCACTTTGAGCTAATTATGTGTTTGGCTAAGAAGTACGTATTCTGTCTAAGTAGACTCCAGGTCCTGGGCTCACTTGCTGATTCGCCGCCTCAATCTCTGAAGAATTCCTCTTCCTTGAGAGGCCAACATGTGTGACAATCAGTGGCTTGGATGGGAATACGCCATATGGAGATACCAGATAAAAAAGGAAATAACGGCTGAGCCTCCACCAGCTCTGACTCCTCGCCGAATCACATGCCCTGTTTACGGACCAAACTGCGTAACCCAACGGTAAGTGAATGCTAATGAGTGGTGACAGGCAGAGCACAAATTGTTGACTCTTTGATGTTGTCACATTATCTATTTCTGATGAAAGGTGCGCATGAAATTCAGCCGCTTCTTTTCGCCTCCAGCAAGCTTGCGAGCGACGAGAAAATCTGGGAACGAGAGCAATGAGAGGATCCCTACTGAATTGACATGCCTACTGTCTGTTCATGTCCATCTGTTCCCCACCAGTATGACACTGCGTGGCAGCGCCCAATGCATCCGCAAGGGAGTGTGTGCATACGTTCATCCCGCCAGCTGCGCACAGTGCGTGAACATCCTGAAACCTCAAAAAAACTATGATCCAAACCCCTAAAGGGAGCTCTATCCAGTCCAGTATTCACTAGCGGCCAGACCGATCAGATATGGCTATTTAATGGCTTGCTCTATATATACTACAGCTGCTTTTGGAGTCCTGGTCTGACCGGTCTACAGATATCTAGGCCACATAGATCAAGAATGTTTAACTATCGCCTATTGGTTGGAATGCAGTAGACTCGTACTGGCCCGGAGCTTTTGTACAGACGGAGCTGGAATCCGGCACCACATCCCACGAATCTCTCAGCTCTCTATAGAGTGATATAATGTAACCACACCCTGAACGTACCGGCAGACGTCCACAATCCCGCTAAGCGCCAGACATCTATATGCCTACAGATACCTAGGCTGTCCTGACGTTTGACCGGGTCAGTCAACGGTAATAGCGGCTCTCCCACTGCAGGACGGGCCTGGCTGGCCTGACCGGCCTACGGATATGTAGATAACCGGGCTGTCAATCTAACCGCTTGGAAACACGACTCTTCACCTCCCACACATGATAGAAACTTCCCCAAGAAGGGGACTCTACCCAGTACCAGCCTCGCAGAATCTTGTCTATCCCACCATCATACCCCCCAACCGGATAGCCTGGTATCCTTATAGTCGTGGCAGTCAATCCATGTCTAAACCACAATGTTTCACCGATATTTGATGTAGTTAATACTTGATGAACGGGAGAAAAAATAGATCTAAACGCCCCGATAAATCTGGCTCGTAGTCTCCTTTCCATTCCCTCAAGGTCTATCCCGAACCTTAAGCTTGTGTTGGCAGAGCTCACTCGGGATGTCACATGCGATCGTTGACCTTCCGGCTGAGATCAGTCACGTGAATTCTGATATTGGTGGGCTCTTCGTCGCTAGCTGCTAGCTGTCACCACTACCCAGGACAGATACCGCATCTGCAAAACCTACAGTTCCAAACCCGGACTTCCTTCGAAGCTTCTCCGCCGGCGTGTACCGTCCAAATGGTAAGATCCAGCATGCTCGCTCGGCTTGCGGCGGCGGCGGCGGCGGAGTCCAACAAAATGGCCTAAGGGACACTGGTACTGCGAACTCTGCTGTTGCTGCCTCCGCTACTTTGTAGCAGCCCTATTCCATCTGCACAAGCCGCCACATCATTCGCAACCCCAAATGTGTCACATCCGCATGTGCTCGAGTTCGTGAGCCGACTGTTGAAATAGTAAAGCTAACATCACACGATGCTGTTCTTACCCGTCCATGGAATCGCCCTATCTATGGACGGGCAGTTCTACGAATGGTACAAGTGAAAAAAAAATATGCAAATTAAATTTGTGCTATTAAGAGCCAGTAATTAATTGCTGGTAAAGTAAAGTTAGCTGAGTAAAATAATTACAGATGAAGTCAGCAAAACCCGCAAAGCCAACAATTTTCCACTATACAAAGCTCTTCGTGTTAAAATTATATTGCTACTTGAAACTAGCTGAAGCTAACTTCTACAAAGATGAAAAACTTCATATGCACTAAAGGGTTAGAAATTATATAGAAGCCAAGCCAAGCCAAGCTAACGGACTGTAAGAGATATAATCAAAGCTAAGTATTTTTTAAAAATTTTATTTGTATATTTTTATTTGTCCCATTCATGGAACTGCCCTGTCCATAGATGGTATTGCCCGTACATAAGTAGGTAGGCGGCTACCGCGAACGAGTCACAACAATGCCCTTCCATAAATAAACCGATTTATACTGAGACATGCCTGGATGATCGTAGAAGGTGACAGAAAACACCCACCAAGCAAAGAATATAAGTATTGACTTCTCTACTGATAATAAGCATAACATCACGATTGACAAGCAGAAAGCCGCATTCACCAGATGACAATAAAGTGAAACTCGAAAGCAACACCAGAGATTATGGGGGAACAACCCTCCTCCAAAAGAACATAACACGGACAAACCGAGTAAGAGAACTGAATTGTAAGTATTGATGTTGCAAGAGGCAGGCGGCCTTCAATTTAATCTACCCACTCCATATGTGGCGCAGTACTGGTCATAATATCGCGTTAAGTAGGAAGAACGGGCGGGAGTGGGGGAAATTGAAAGGCGTCACAAAAGGTAGATAGCTATCTCTTGTGTCTCCAATCAAGGGCAAGCACCAATGCCGTTTTTCCGCAGCTATTCCCCGAATCCACATCAACATTTCGTGTTCTAGTATGACTTGCACTACATCCTTGTGTCCACCACTAGCTACCAAGGACAATGCTGTTTCCCTGAATTATTCTTCGAGTTGACATCAATATCATCGCACCTAAATAGGACTTAAACTACATCTTGATAGCCTCGACTGGCCGCCCAAGGCAAGGCCGTTTCCCTGCATTATCCTTCAAGTTGACATCAATATATTTGCGCTTAGTAAGGAGGAGGCGGGCCAAATGTATATGGCCACTTCCATCCGACTTCAAAAGAAGAGTTCAGCCACTTCCAGACTTCGAGTTGACAATGGCATCGTCCCGTTCGAGGAATAATTGCACCACTCCTTTGTGATCATGGCAAACGGCAGCATATAATGGCGTCTAGCCTGAGTCGCTCGTAGAATTGATATTGATGTCACTTCGCTCGAGAAGCAACTGCACTATTCCTTTATGACTATTGGTAGCTGCACTGATAATAGTGTCCAGCCTGATTCATATCTTGAGTTGATATCGATGCCCCCCGATCGAGGAGCAACCGTACGACTCCTTATGGCCATTAGTAGTTGCAACCCATAATGGTGCCCCGCCCAGTGGACACCTTGAGCTAACATCGATATTATCTCGGTCAAGGAATAATTGCCTACTCCTTCGTGACTATGGAAAACAGCAATTTGTAATGGCGTCTAGCCTGTTTTATAACTTAAGTTGATATCAATATTATTTCGCTCGAGAAGCAACCGTATGACTTCTTCCTAGCCATAATAAGCTGCAATCCTAATATTGTCCCGCCCGAGGCATACCCTAAGTTGACATCGATGTCGTCTCAATCGAGGAGCAAGAGTTCAATCCGCCCGCGACCGATGAGCGCCAGACCCCTTCATATTTATTTACGAACGCGGAATAGTGTATAAGGTTTAGGATAGCCATTTGGATCCTAGGCTGCCATCGATCTTCAATCAGAAACCCTACTCTTCAAAAATAGCGTCCTCAGGTTTCAAGAGCATGTTTGGGTGCTGCCATCTATGGATCGACCAGCAATCATGGGGCTCACATATTAACCTAGGTTGTGCTCTGACTGGTTACATATGTTGCATATGCCTATATGTACATTGTCCAAGACGTTCCAGAAATCCTTCCAAAACTCATTGCCACAGAATCAGCAGATATTTCAATTTATCGATGTCTCTTATCCCCTGGATCGTAACTTTGGCATTCCCGGCCCGTTTGGGCATGGCAACCGACTCCCCACCTGCAAATATTTAGCGATGCAACCACAACTCTGTGGGGGTGGCCTGGGAGCATTATAAACTTACT
>Ga0307515_10003521_pt1 | contig 32911 bp, 34 predicted proteins | sample 17_EM_MG_FD_194513 | JGI IMG/M metagenome (GOLD analysis project Ga0307515, IMG submission 194513) | Populus trichocarpa ectomycorrhiza microbial communities from riparian zone in the Pacific Northwest, United States - 17_EM | ecosystem: Host-associated > Plants > Roots > Unclassified | place... | reverse complement strand
CCCCCTTCCCCCCTTTCCCCTCACTAACACCTTTAGACCTCTCCCTCCCCCTCAGCCTACACCCTCTTCCTGAAATCCCACAAACTCACAACGCTGGTCTACGCTCTCCCGACCACGACTCTCTCAGCGCTCAAAAACGAACTCTTCATGCTCCTCCACGAGAACGTAACAAACCTTTCCATCACCCTCCCAGAAGAATCCGGCGACATCGTGCTCGGCGCTACGATCGATGGTCAGAGGTGGCATGTCATTTCCGGCCAGGAGAGAGCGAGGACGACGGTTGCTGATGCGGGTTTAACGGATGGGGCGGTTGTGGCGTGGAAGTTGGATGGAGAGAAGAACTTTATTGTTAATGTTCCCGTGGAAGAGGAGGACGGGGAGGGGATGGAGGAGTAGACCCCTCCACCCCGGCGGGTGGGGGATTTGGGTTTGAGAGGTTGTCGGAGTTTGGGGAAATATACATATGCATATACATAGTACGGGGGAAGGGGGATATACGGGGCTGTAATGTGGGCGTGTTTGGCTGGCTGTGGGGGTAATCTCGAGGTTGCTAATACACACATGTGGGCCGGTGGGGATTGCATTTGAACACCCGAATTGGAGGGTATGGCAACTTTGAAGAGGCATATGGTAGCTATCGATACACCGTATAAGCAATTTCGCAGAGGTAAGGAATGGGGGCTGTGGGTGAGAATATGTGACCCTCTCCTTGGAACATTAGACACTAGACATCATAATGCTTATTTTAGCTTTCGCTACCATCCTAGTAGACACATCGTTTCATCGTTGAGGCAGGCCGTTGCCTGAAACTACTCCGAGGTAGACTTACGTTTTCACATCACCCACCGGATGGCAAACTAAAATCAACTCAGCTACAACTGGTTCTCGGGCAGAATACATTTCATGGGCAGGCAGGGCAGGGCAGGGCTATAATGGAGGCACATATAGGAGGTACGCAATACATTCAAAATCACCATCACGATCAAGGCAGACAACATCCCAAAGTAATTGCCAACGCCAATTTGATATCAAGTTATAACGCCGTTGCCGCAAGAGGCCACATTTTATCCAAGTTCCCATACTTTTTCATTTTACTACACAATCATGCCTCGTGTTCTCATATGATATCCTTGACGGGAATGTGTAATAAAATTAGAAAAGAAAAAAAGTTGAAAGTGGAAGAGGTTTTTAGATTTGAAGTAGTAAACCTGCCAAGGAGAAACACCGCTATAATTAGCCAAATCTGACGACCGCGAGATACACCCCTCGTCGAGCACCGCTCATATTCCCAGCGGCTAGAGGGGGCTCGAGGCGATGTTTATAGTGGTGCACAAACCATACAACCAACTAGTAGTGTAGAATCAACTCTGGGGGTTCGGGTGGAACTCACTCTACTCATCATCCTCTTCTTCTTCCTCCTCCTCCTCAACGGTGGTCTGGGCGATACGGTCCAAGTCACGCTGACCTATTGCACCTGTTAACCAACTGCAATCCTTCTCAACAGATAATAGTCCTAATTCATACCTTGCTGGGATATTCTGCGTCCACCCTTGAGTCCCTCCTCGAGAACACCGATCTTCTCCAGAGCCTGCATGACCTTGCGGTCGACGGATCCAGAGGCGTCGACGTGGTGGCTGGGGCAGGAACCACGGTTCTTCTGTCCACCGTGGGCCTTGCGGAGACGACCGACACCGACGGACTTGCGGAGGTAGACGTGACGAGCGACGGCAGCGGCACGGACATAGAACCAGTCCATGCTCTGGGGGGGGAGCTCCTTGGAGTGGCCAGTCTTGACGGTGTCAACCCATCCTGAGATGTCACTGTTAGCTCCAATTGTCTCCGATTCCTAGTCGCAGAATCATTGGCCGCATACCGGGAACGGGAAGCTTTCCCTGACGCTTCAAGAAAGCGGCATAAGCCTCGATGAACTTTTGGGCATCAACGTCGCGAACAGAGACTCCGGGCATTTTGGTGGTTGTTTGGTGGTATTGTCGTTGAAATGGGAATTTGCCGTGGGTTGCTGCTGTTGCGGTGCGTCGATCGATTGTCGTTGGGTGTAAGACCTGACAAGTTGCGGCGCCGTATTGGTTTCCGTGGGAGCTTGGCAACACAAGGTTATTTGCCCTAATTTTCCAAGTCACAATCCATGTCAAGGCCAAGTATAGTGAGAACTTGTGATTCAGCTCCATGAATGCAATATATTACAACTAGGTATTAACTCCAGCTTCTATGATGCAGAGCGCCAGAAACACAGACTATATAGACTCCTTTACCACCGTACAAATCGCCGTACGAAACAAATCGACAGACTGAACCATAGAATATGCAATAGCAATAACACAAGCAACAATCCAAAATCCATAAGCACAACTCCAAATGCAACATAACAAGGATATCGATATAAAAAAACGCACCTGAAAAGCAAACCCGGACATTAGGAAATACTGAACGTTCTCAAGAATGGAATCTTGCAAAAACAATAGTCCGAAGCCGGGTTACTTAGAACGTCGGTGCTTTCATCAAACCAAGACAATATCTTTCGAAAAGCTCATTAACGAAGTGGGGATGGCGAATCCCTGGAGGCCGAGCCTCTTTGAATGATTCGATAGCCTCCTTCACACTGAAGCCGAGCTTTTCAATAAGATATGTGCAGATAAAGAACCCTGTCCTATTGAAGCCGTAATGACAGTGGCAGGCAATAACGCTACTCTCGTCATATCCCCGTGCTTCCTGGATAGAGTCGACAAGCTTGATGAAACCAGCGACCTCGTCAAGGGTAGGAGGCATTTTCGAGACAGTAGGGTCTAGTCAAGTGTCAGATTCGTAATTCATACCGAACATGTGGAAGCGTCGACTCACACTTGTGATATTTGAGGCCACCACCAAATGTCGATGGATCATAAGGAGGAGTTTCATGTGAGATGTCGATAATATCACGTACGTCTGTCCACCTCTTGCAAAATTCTATCGGGTTATGACCATTGGCATCGTTCTGCCTCAACGTCTTCATGGCCCTGAAAGGCGTTACCTTTGCCGGCCCAGTATTGGTCTTCTTGACGATTCTTGGTGATACTGGTTGGATTCGGTTCCACTTCTCCAGGTTTTTGAGGAGCCACTTATCCTCCTTCAGATATGAGAGCTGCCATCCAAGAGACAGAACTTCATCCACATGCTTTGACAAAAATTCGCCGAGCAATCCGCAGAGTACATTTGGAGACTCATACATAACGCCGTGTCCTGCACTCGGAATGATGCATTTCTTCACCACCGTAGAATGTGAATTGGCGGTGTTGGTGTTATCGGAGTCCTGGCTTGATACAGAACTGGCTTTGGCTTTGGCTTTGGCTTTATTAGTTGGGTCGAACCACGAATGAATCATATCAACCTCTTGCACTACTGTGACTTTGTCCTCAGTAGCACCCAGCAACAGAATTGGTAGTTTGATCGCCATCCACTGTTCCCGCGTTGGTAGTTGGATTCCATTGACCATCCTTCGCCAGACTGGTGTCTTTGACTGTTCATTGAACCGTAGTTGCATCTTTCGGATATCCTCGGGGGCATTAGTTCCTACGAACCGACTAACCGATTTCGAGTACAGTCCTCCCCGGCGATCGTAGACACGGAATATGTTGAAGACAAACTCCGGGAGCTTCACCGCAGCAGCTGCAGCCTTTTGTTCCTTCTCTGAGAGGGTTGCTTTCGGGCAAATCGCAATCAGACCGGCGGCTTTGTGCTCCAAGAGTCCACCCTTCGTAACCAGCGTAGCAGCCAATGCGCAGCCCATCGAATGTCCAATTAAGACAACCTCTTGATCTTCACCCCGGTATTGGTTGACAACTTTTGCAACGAGCGAGCAGAGAGCGGGCGTAGAATAGGCGTCCCAATCTTTCGGCGCAAAATCCGATCCGCCGCACCCCGGCAAATCAATCGCAAGGACATGTGAGAAATGCACCTAAGACAGGAATAAGCCCGGGGTCCGGTTAATACTCGTTGAGAAGGCTCACCAGATAGTCGATCACATACTGGAACTGCTGAATCTGACCCCCGAGACCTAACACGGCGTCAGCAATCCTAACCGGAAGGATAAAGCAGAGTAGCACTACCGTGTATGAAAACGACTAGTGGAAGCTTCGGTGGTAGAAGGGAGGCCTTGGGATGTGCACGGTAAAAGACGCGAATACCCGGATATGTGTATGAGTCAGTAACGACGGAGATGATGTGTGAATGCTTTCTGAGCAGTGAAGCATCGGCGGAGACTGCATCTTGAGAGGCCATCAGCATTTTTCACTCAATGGCAATGGGTAGAATAGCAAATGCGGGCGAGAGATAGCAAATCTTGCGGGAACCAATTTATGTCACGGCCAAGAGCGGGAAAGGACAGGGCGAGATAAGGTGAGCCGCGTAATTGCAGACGGATGACTGGTGAATACGGAAACGGACGCACCTGAGCTCATGGATGCTCTTGCGGAGCTAGAATCACCACCGCTGCCTCCAACAACCTCGTCTTGTTCTCCTTCTCGACCTCCCAAGCCTCGTTTTCGACCAAACAACCGTCTCTGCCTCGCCCCGAAGGTTCCACAGCAGACACATGCAAGCGTCGCAGCCCCACATACAGCGGCAATCACCATCTCTTTTCGTCCAAACTCTTCGTACCAGAACAACGAGCGAAATTGACTTTGAGCGGATGTCAACGACGTGGTCACTGTTGGTATGGAACCGGCAAACGAAGGCAGAATCGTGGAAGAGGAGGAATGCTCGTGAGGCACCGACAATGGGGATTTGCCTGGCATTTATTACTGCAGCGGGTGACGAAGATGATCTCGGGTATAGCGCACGGGGTCGAACGCGGGATTCGATTGGGTCAATTGGAAGTTGTCGCTTTCGTGAGCTGGCTGTAATCTGGGCAGCTGTGTGACAAGTGTGCAAGATGAATAAGTAGGTTACAGGGAAAACGCGCAGTACCTATCATGCCTATCATATACTCTAGCCGTAGACCTCACGACTCAAGAGCACCTATACTCTGCCTACTCTCGGCGATCGCTTGCACAGATTGGCCGAGCACCGAGAATATCTGCGATGGTCGAGACTTTACGACTTGGAAGTTGGTGGCTGTGTGCGTGTAAGGATGCTGAACGGGCCGTTGGCGGGATCTGTTCTCCAACCAATCGCCAGGACCCCGAAACGTGGTACTTGGTAGGGCTAGAAGGCAGAGCCGCAACTCGAAACACTCAGAGATGCACCCGAAGGGTCTGGGAATGTTCCTCAAACGCAAAAGCGCATCGCTTTACGAACAGACTGCTCATCGCAAAAGAAATATTCAAATAATCATACATTTTTGTTGCTATTATAGTGTTGGTGGAGAGAATCGAAAGCTTTGACACTTGGTGGCTAAATGGCTAAATGGTACATAGCGTACCGAAAGATGCACTGCAGCAGCGCTGCATGCTTACCTACCTAGTATGTAGAAAGAAAACTGTCATGTCAGGCCGGAAGAGAGCGAGCCAGCGAGGAGGGAAAATGGGGATTTTGTTTGTCTGCTTCGCTGATTGAGTGGACAACTTGAAGTTGTATAGTTGTTACTGCTCGTGTTGTACATAACCCCCACAACGCTGCAGCGAAGTGCCGTGCTGTGTGAACTGCAGAGAATCGGCGTTAGAAAGAAAGACTCTTCCTTAGAGGAGAGGAGAGTCCTGAGTTTAAACCCGCTCTCCTCTGGCTACTGATCAGCAGCAGCGATTAAATGTGAGGAGCCGAAGCCCGATATAGAACGGCGTCGTCTGTGCCCATGGCCCCCTGATAAGTGGGGCGAAGGGCGGGGTACTCTACTTGTGAATGTTGGCCATGTTGAGTGAGCATAGATAGAGTACATACAGGTTCTACGACCTCTGTTTTCTCCACCTTTCCTTCGCCTTCACCTTCTCCTCTTCCTCGTCACATCTCGACCCAAACTCTGTGCCCGCGTTCTTGCCCACCGAATCAGTGAAAAGCAGCTGTTGCTCGGTCGTTTGAAGGCCCGCAACCCAAACACCACACAACGACCTCGATCGAAGAACTCTGCCTCTGCCGATTCTGGCACCATCTTTCTCGGGTTGCATCTAAATTAGAGTCCATACTTGTAGCTGCCGACATACATCACCCACCACGCACCACGACTTCAACCGACAGCACAAAACAAAACTCACGCAAAGCAATATCGAAAGCAAAATGGTCAACAAACACAACGAAAAAGAGCCTTCTCGTCTTCTTGAATTCCCCAGTATCCCATATGGCACCATGAAAAACGGCAAACTGGTTCTCAACAGATTCTCCTCCAGTCTTACCAACGGCCATGATTTCCCTGGAGCTCAAGCAATGTTGTATGCCGCTGGGATTGAAAATGAAGAGCAGATGCAGAATGTTCCCCAAGTTGGTATGACTCGAATGTTTTAAGTTCAACGGCTTCGAGGAACCTGAAGCGCGTTGATTATGTTGTACAACATGTTGGCTGATCCAGATTCTTCCCGCACAGGAGTTGCGACAATGTGGTTTGAAGGAAACCCCTGCAAGTACAGTCCCATTATTTCCTTCTTCTCCTGTTTGTAGTTGTAATCGAAGCTGCCTGTCCTGTTCTTTTCTCACCATGCTGATGCTGATACTGTTGTTGGCCCATGCCAAATTGTTTCAATTCATATGATTCTGCTTCCTCTATCTGTAATCTGCTGGTGGTCTGGAATTAAGAGTAGGGTACACCGCTAATGCCTCGGAATTAAATAGCATGCACTGTTTGTTTCCCCCTTTCCGTTTTCCCTGAACAAATCCCCGCAACTTGGTCGGATCTGATTGGACTTCCAGTGCTCGAACTGGGCCGCACGGTGAAACAGGCCCTTGAGAACCAGGGCTTCATAGGATGGCAGTTCAATACTATTGGGGTACGTATATGCCCCACACAATTCTGCTTCCCGTTTGCCATGCAAAAGCTGCATCTCGAACGCAGCAACTGACATTAGAAGGTCTCTGATGCGATAACCATGGGCAACCAAGGTACACCCGACCCTCGCAACCAAAGAACGACTGCATTAGTCTACAGTCAGCAACGGGCTTAGCACTAATTCGAGAGGGTGGGGTTGATTAGGGATGAGATTCTCGTTGCAAAGTCGGGATATCATAGCTGACTCCATTGAAACGTACCTACACACCCCGCACCATTCGCCTGTAGCTACTCTGCTAACACTTCTTCCCTTTCTCCAGAACCACTTGTGCTCAACACCATGTACGTGATCCTACGACATTAATGAGCCTCATCCCACAGCTCACAGCCAATAGGATGCCAATATTTCTATCGCCGGATGCGACAAGAATATGCCAGGCTGTATATCCCCTCGTTTGCGCTTTGCACAACGCTGTGGCTTACCCCACTTTTAGGCGTCATTGCGATGGCACGACACAACCGACCATCGCTCATGGTGTATGGAGGTTCAATAAAGGGTGGCCATTCCGAACGGGTCGGACCTGTCAACATCTCCACGTGTTTTGAAGCCCACGGTGCATTTATGTACGGCAAGATATCTGAAAACGACCTCGAAGATGTGGTAAAGAACGCATGCCCTGGACCCGGGGGATGCGGCGGAATGTACACAGCAAATACTATGGCCACGGGCATCGAAGCCATGGGCCTCACGTTGCCTGGATCGAGTACAACTACCGCCGAATCGCCTGCAAAGCTCAGAGAATGTACTAGAGCTGCCGAAGCGATTAAAATTTGCATGGAGAAGGACATCAAGCCCAGAGATTTAATCACCAAGGCGTCCCTAGAGAATGCGTTAGTAAGTACGATGGTTATGTGCGGGTCGACCAACTCAGTATTGCATTACCTCGCCATCGCGCACTCGGCGGACATAGAGTTTACTCTTGACGACATCCAACGGGTATCGAACAAAGTGCCGGTACTGGCAGACTTAAAACCGTCTGGCAAGTACATGGTGGCCGACCTGGCCGACATCGGTGGATTTCCGAGTGTTCTAAAATTCCTCATTCATGCCGGTCTAATAAATGGCGATATTCCCACCGTTACGGGTAAGACGTTGAGGGAAAATGTACAGGATGCACCAAGTTTGGACCCTGGACAGCATATGATTCGTCCACTCAGTGATCCAATCAAGGAGTCTGGGCATATTCGAATTCTGAGGGGAAACCTGGCTCCAGGCGGGGCAGTTGCAAAGATTACGGGCAAAGAAGGTCGAAGGTTCACTGGCAAAGCGATGGTATTCCACAAAGAGGAAGATCTGGTTGCCAAGTTGCACGACGGCAAGATTGACCCGGAGGAGAATACTGTGCTCTGCGTCCGATACGAGGGGCCGAAGGGTGGGCCTGGGATGGTGAGTCATCTCTCTTGTTCTTTCTTTTTGCATTGAGTACACTCATTTGGAACATTTTGGTTTTGGCGTTTGTGCTCTCCTCGACTGGCGGTTTCGAACGACGACTGCGAGTGACAACCTATGCTCCGAAACGGAACAACTATCAGAAATAATATTCAATTTACTGGATGCAGGCATGGGAGCTTAGAGGTTTATCATGGGACATATGGGCTTCCTTCTTTCCATGACGTCCCGACATACGTCAGTGACAGGTGCGACCATTCATCTGACGGCTCCAGGCCTCGCACATTGCATTATTGCATCATTGCATCATTGCGGGGAATACATGCCTGTACCACTATATGCATGACTTTTCGCCTTAAATACCAATTCCGTTTCAATCTTGTCGACTTCGATCGGATTGTCTCTTTTGGTCAACAACTCAACAGATCGGGTCAGAATCCAAAGCTGCTGCACCATGACACATGGAGTCCCAGTGTCCATTGAGCCCTAGTTTGTGACCGGCTCTGGGACGGGTTCCAGAGCTATGCGTTTGAATTATCATGCTTTGTGCCAAGCATCTATGCTTGCAAACTGTCAGTTTCAACATGCCAACGTGTCTTATAATCGAGGCATCTCAAGCTGTGGGTTCATGGAAGGGAGAGCTGGAGCTTGTAGATGGTGTCTTTTGTGGATGTTGCATTGGTTGGAGCCTCGTGGACGCCCGGATGTGCTCATATAGTACCCGGTTCGAGGAAGAATACCGCAATGCTTGCTCTTGCAGCAGCAGCATTAGGTCCTGCCCGCAGTCGTGTTCGAAACTGTCTGGAGAGCCTGAAATAACCAACTTGTTCCCGTGTTGATGCCGACCAGATCAATGCAGACCGCTAACTAGAAACTTTCACCAAAGCCCGAGCAGTTGAAGTCCAGTGGTGCAATTATGGGGGCTGGGCTGCGCAACGTGGCCCTGATAACTGATGGTCGATACAGTGGAGGTATGTATCGGTGCTGTAAAGCTTTCGGTGTAGGGCTAATCCGAATTTCTGTGCAGCGAGTCATGGTTTCATAGTTGGTTAGATTCGGCGTTCTTTGATGCAGATTCGCCATAACTAAAATGTTCTGCTGTAGGTCACATAGTGCCAGAGGCCCAATGTGGAGGCCCCATTTCTGTACTCCAGGTCTGTCAGCAGTCGTCCCTATTTCTGTCTTAACAGCCGAAGGCTACGGGACAACGCACCAGCTACCCCTCCCAAGATGCACGGTAGATCTCTCATTCATTTGCTGACAGCGGGTACGGGGTGCGGTACACGGATCTACAGGATGGAGACATTGTAACGATTGATGCCGAAACAAACGAGCTCAACATGGATGTGAGCGAGGAGGAGATAGCTGTGCGCTTGAGCAAGTGGAAGCCCCCCAGGTTGATGGTCAATCGAGGAGCTCTAGCAAAGTATTCCTATCTGGTTGGAGACGCTAGTCATGGGGTGCGTTTATCCTTCCTTCCTTGCAGATTTGATACCTCGTCGGTCTGGTGTTCCATTTGTTTGGTTGTTTTCCAAAGAGGGACAAATCATCAACTGGACACCCCACATTCGATTTCGGTCTTGATATTGGCCGTAATTTGATCATCTGCAATAACATTGTACACTATGTGTTCCTGCAACAGAACTTAGCTGATAGGATATCGATAATAGGCCGTGCTTGATATGTTCGACTCGTAATTCGAAATCAAACCGCGTATGCTGCAAGTGTGTGCAGTAAGCTGTATCTATTTGCGCTACAGATGTTGTCGGTATGAATTTCTTTTCTGTTCCCTCATCAGATGTTAACATGTTTTTCCTACATCTATATATCTACATGCACAAGAAAATTTGCAAGGTTTATTGATCTTTGACTTGAGATCTACCCATTTTTGTGGCATCGTGCCTTCTCCTGCACAGTCCAACAATTGGGCTAGGAACTTATCCCACTAGGTATATGGAAGTGAACGCGGGTTGAGAGGCTACTACCCTACGGCAAAACATTGCGCTGGCGGATTGACGTGTTCACTGTTGTAGTTCCAAGCGTGAACCGGGGGTATGCGTGGAAACATCACAGGCAAGGAAAGGGCTAGAGGAATGTTGTTTTGAGAACACAAATCTTTTGTTTGTAGACTGGATTGGCTATATTTGTTTTAACATAATACCTGGCGTACGCTACGACAGCCACGCCTAGGTTTTTTTTTAGTTTTTTGGTATTAGGATAGCCCCGAAAGCAATTGGAACAGCAAAACAGTAAGTATCATCAGAAGCCATCGCAGGTTGTGTTTTCCTTTTTCATGCACTTCCCTAGGGGTGATGATGAGAGCCTTCACCGACACAAAGAAGGCTAGAGACAGGTTACCTATTGTTTCTTGCAGTACGAAAGAAGGGGTCCGCGCACTCTGCAACATACATATGTACCTAGTAACTATACATACGCCACGCATGGATGATGCAGAGTGGTGGCGCAAAGCATCTGTCAAAAGAGGCTTCTGCAACCGTGAAGGGCTTTTTTTTTTGCAGCTGCAGCAGGAAGCAGCAACGCTAAGCTGCGTTCTATCTAGGGAAATCTAAGGGAGTTTTATGGCCATCCATCTATCGATCTTTTTTACCAGGACGCACGCAAAGACAAGACGAACTTTGTGTGTGATGCAACTCATCTAACTAAGAAACTGGCTGTGCTGAGACGAACCAGCGGGGCCGCACACCACGCATGGTCTGCTTACTTCACAGATTTCGGTGAGAGCGCGGCCGGTACGGCCGGGGGTGAAATTGTTTGTGATGTGTTTTGCAGCAAAGAAGGCTTTTTTGTTGTTTCATGCGCACATCTGTTGTAATATTTTCCGTCTTTCATCGCAGGCTTCTCACGCAGCACATCGTCCATCTGCTGCGATGGAGCCGGATTTGGGACAAGGATAGGTAGGTTATCCGTTTCGTTCCTTTTCGTTCGCGTCAGGGATCACATCCTTGTAGATTTTCCAATGTGGTATTCGTACTTCATACCTGGGTTTTGAAATCAGTTTCCCACCTGCACCTAGGTTTCGTTGTTTTTTATGCTTCTCCTTCAGTACCTTTTTCGGGGGAGGGGGAGGGGGAGTAACGCCTGGGACGGCCTGTACTGTATCGGTATCGACAATTTCCTGGGATTGATCGTGACATGGCAGCAGCACGGGTTGGCTGCGTTAGCGTTGGTACCGGGGCGGAGAGCGAGGTAGAGTCGTCGGTTAAATATGGGCGGGGCGGGGATACTCTCCGCTCCCAATTCCTTGTTCCTTGTTCACTTCGCCCCGTTGTTTCTTTTTTTGGGGGGGAGGTTTGAGATTCCGCTATTGCTTCGCGGGGGCAGACGGACTGGTTTGGTTTCGGGCTGCAGTGGGGACGGTGGTGATGAATGTTGATGATGAACGTTGATATGGTTATGCAGGGCGATCTGGAGTGAAGGAGAGGGTTGAGCATGCGCTTGCCGACGATAGCTACTACTTGCCCGATTTACGCTGTTGTGTTGATGTACTGTAACTGTTTGGGGAGAGCATGTATGTATGATCACCTGTCTCGCTGCTTGCTGCTTGCTGGTACATACACTTGCTGCACTATGTACTGACACGTTTACCCAGAGTCTTTAGTTTATCTCTGTAGCCGTGCCTTCTCGAAACGGGGGGTTGCTTGCTGCCCTGTTCCTGTCTTGTTGGGCATGCCATCTTGAGCCGTAGTGAGGTTAAACAATGGGTTGGGATACCGCCGGGGGCCGTGGTGGTGTTGGAAGTCGAACTCCCCTCCATTCTCCCCCAGGTTATGCAGAGGCAGCATAGTTAGATGTACTGTACTGTACACGGTGCGGTGTGATAGGTGTGTATGGGGTACCTATACTTTTTCGAGTTCCTTTTGTTTTTTTGCCTCGCAACATTTGCTTTTGGAGAAACTTAATTCCATCTGCCGGGGCATAAACAGATTGTGAGATTTTTCTTTTGGGGGAGATAGTAAGGCGGAGGTGTGGTATGTATGTGACGGTGCTTTTTGCAGGTTGAGGATCCAGCCCCGGCCCGCGGGTGGGTAATCGATATGTCATCCCATCGCTATACCACCCGCCGGGGATATTTCACCGCAGGGTGTGTACGTCTCTGATCTGTGGAGCATGATAAAAATTCCCGTAGCCATCAGCTGGTATCGATATACAAGCGAACAAAGTCAAAAAAACAACAATGGAGCGCCAGTGGCCAGTCGTTCAATTCCCATCATTCAATTTGTCTCGCAGGAAGAGGCACAAGATCCCATCACATTTCTGGTACCGATCATGATGAAGGAGATACTGTGGGCTCATTGAACAAAGAAACTTCAATTCAGCTCTTTGTATCCAATGGCCTGCAGCTTTACCTCATATGTAGAACCCGCTCGTGCTCTTTCTTTTGCTTCTTTCTTATCCTTTCAGCCAGCCCGAACTGCATCCTTCGTTTATGTCCGAGGGGGGGGTACACGTTTGCACAGCAACGTCCATCATCGATCTTGTTGCTGCCGCTATTCCCATAGATAGTGCTATAGAATAGGCTATTATTACTATATCACAGAGGACAAAGGGCGTACAAGAAAACCGCATGATACCAAGAGCAAAAGCTAGATAGACTCTCGATCTCCCAGAAGCTCAATCCAGACAATGGAGGAGAAAATGAAGCAATCAAGAACCCACAATTAAGCAATTCCCCCTCCCTCCCACCGCAAAAACTCCCGCCTCCAATTAAGGACAAGAACCGACTACAACCCAAAGATATATATATAACTAGAAGGGAAGTAATAGGATAGTAGAAATTATGATTGTTGAAAGTGAAGAATAAAGGTTAGTTAGTAAGAATGCCCATAGATGAACGTATCATAAAAAAGAACCTTAGATCGCTGCTACTGCTCCTCTCTTTATTCCCATCCATCCGTCTGCTGTGCCGGCGCGGGATCTAGAATCCTTCCATGCTTCCTTTTCCATCCGTGCCTCCCGAAAGGTTCGTTCCAATGCTCCAATCCCATCCGTAACTAGCTTCCGTCCCATCAATGCCGAGGGCCACTATTCCAACGCATACAGCAGCAGCAGCTGTCCAGCCAGATAATCCAATCCAATCCAATGCCCTTTCTCCTTTCCAATCCAGCGAATGATGATTATGATGGTGAAGATGACGATGATGATAGCACCGACCACCCCCTCCCCCCTCTCCCAACTTAATATGTTCCTCCATCCAATTCCGTGCGCCGTACCTAGAACCCCCAAAAGATGCTCTGATCAAAAACGTGGATACAAAAAAACACTAGTAATAATAGACGGACTATGATGATGATTCCCAATAACCCCAATGCATATTGCGCAAAAAATTCAGAAGCAAAACAAAACACACAAGCATAAACTAATAGCAAAGATTGCAGGAAAAAAAGAAAACCCGAAAAACTCCGTCCCCTTCTTTTTTTTCTTTCGTAAGGACAAATTATATCGTGAGTCATGCTGCTGTCATAGGCTCAGCTCCTCGCCCGCCGTTCTCATGATACCGTCATGTGGGGGGTCGATTCGATGGTCATGGTCTCCACTGTTGGTGATTGCTTGCAGGAGGTCTCTTCATCCTCGTCTTCCACCAGATCATCCATAGGCTCTTCCCTTATTGCGGCTACGTCAGACCCATGAAAAGCCATAGAAGTTGGACTAAGCGTGGCCGAGGCTGGTGTGGACACCTCGCTGACAGTTGCGATTGTGTGGCTGTTTCCATCCTCAATAATCGACATCTCACCCACCACCGGAGACGTGGCCTGGCTTGCAGGTGAGATTGCAGGGGTAGGAGGCGTCTCTGATCCTAGTCCCTTATACCAGAAGGCGCGAAGATATTCCCCCTCGAACGACTCTCCATACTGTTCCGCAATGCTTTCCCAAAACTTTGGCTCGTTTCCTCTCACAAGTCTCTTGAGCTTCTCCTTGTCGATGAGGTCTGGGTTGCAATGGACTCGAAGCGGCTTTCCGCCCTTCGCGTTTGTTTGCCGACGGGGGTTGGTGGTTGACGCGATCCCGGCACCGGAACCGGTAGAGCCGTCGACAGGCTTGGGAAGTAAAGGCTTTCCCTTGATCTTGGATAGTGTGCTGGCAACCCCGGGTTTCTGGATTGCTCCAGCAGCATTCACAGGAGAGAAGCTAGATGCAATGAAAGACTTTGCTGAGGCTGATTCTGCCGATGGACTAGTGGCAGGGCTGGGCGCAGATGTATTTGATGAATTTGACGAAATGGAATTGTTCCTTTTCCGCCGGTTGCCGCCATGGGAGAGCTGGTGATAATGGAGCCGACATGCAAGCTCTGTCTTGTCCAGCTTAGATGCTATCTTCTTGTAGGCCACTCTTTCAAGTCGCATTTGCAAGAGGTAGACTTCCTGTGGGGGGCAATAAATTGTTAGTTTGATTTTTTTCTATGTTGCGCATTTATGAATGGAATGGACTGGATTATACCTCATCTGCTGTCCATGCCTTTCCTCCTCCGGCAGCAGCACCTTTACGACCCTACATTGATTCTGTCAGCAGAGCCCTATGAGGAGGTTCGGGATGCAAGGGGATGGGCTTACCTTGGATACCGGTGGTGTAGGTGTACTTGATGTAGGTGTACTAGCAGATGTGATAACAGGTGAACTCATGGCGAATAAGTGGTAGTCTAGGGACGAATAAGGTAATAGATGTTGAGCAAGCGCTGATGTGAGGTGAGGTGTGGTGAGATTGTATCCGCTCCGTCCGTTCGATTAAATCCCGTCGCACCAGGAGTAGGGGTGTATATTGAAGAATAAAAACAACAGAACAGAACAGAACAGAAGAAAGCAGCAAGTCTCTTATAAGGCGTTCCTTGCCCACAGATCTTTTGAAGGTCGATGCGTATGAACAATGAAGAACAAGAGGAGCTGAGTATGTTCTTGTTTTCTGCTCAAAAAAAATAATGATCAAGAATAGAACTTTGTTACTTGTGAGTTTTTACTTATAGGAGAACGAGGAAGGGGGTAGGAGGATAAGAAGGAGGCTTAAGGACAAGCGAACGCGGTGCCGGAATAATAACAACGACGTCGACGGTGCACAGATCAAGTGAGGATATCTGAAGGAGAAGAAGAAAGGGAACGGTACTTTAAAGAAATATAAGTTCATTCAGAACACTCCCATGCCTTTTTGACTGCGTTGTTCATGCTTGCAGATTTGGTACAATTCTTAGTCCCTGGCCCTCTGCCTGCGTGCGGACCTCAAACGCGATACCGTTGGTTCGTGGGGGAGGGGGGCCGAAGGGGGGGGGGTGCTATGCCAGTGTCTGGTAAGTATCTGGGGAGGGAGAAAGCTTCTTAGACTTGCAGTAAACTAGCCTCCCACCCCCCAGTAAACTGCTTCAAGAGCGCACTGTAGACTGTAGCTGGTGCAGCAAGCAGCAGCGCCATCGATGCGTCCAATCCGGGAAGGAGTCTCCTCTCAGTACTGCAGACCCACTCGTCCCAACTTCACCTGTGGTTAGCTCTACCGCTGGTAATGGTGATGGTACTCTAGATCGCAATTGCACTTCAATGGTTCAATCTTTTCGATTCAATCAGCTCGAGACGGTAGTGTTCAAGTAGGCAGGTCACCACCGTCGCCCTGAGACCTTTGTGTCATCGTCGTGTCACAGATCTTCTCTGTTGTTTTGTCAAGTGAGTTTCCAATAGCTCAACAGAGAGAAATAGTTAGTAGGTCCTCCTGCACAGCAGTTACAAGTGTCTGACTTGATGTTTGCAAGTGCGAGTTGCCCAATCCCCAGAGCACCCCCTGCTACCCCCTGTCGATTTGTTGAGATGCAACAACCATGTTTGGCGAGGAATATGTTTGACACGACAGACCACTTGAGCAGCTCTTAAAGCCCCTGATATAGGTCCTGTGGTCGTCTCTTTCTCCTTTTGTCACAGGAGAGTGTCGCGCGTCTTCCTCGTAGACGTTTGTTCTTTCCAACATTTCTCATACCAATCGACATATCCTTCCATATTGGATTAATTGAAGATGTGTTTTATCGATAACTAACTAGCGCCCTTATCAATTGATCGATAGTAGAGTAACTCTGCGTTTGGAGGTTGGGGAAAATTGAGAACAACGGCAGCCAGCAAGCGGTTCCTGGCACTGACTGGCGTGTTTTCGGATCAGAGTCCCCACAACGGGAAGGGAAAATCGCGGAGGAATAAAAACAAGCTAGAGTCCCTAGTAGCGGGGAGTAAAAAAAGAAAGAACGTGTTCAGAAGAGAAGAGATACTTGCAGCGTACAGCAAAAACTGCCTGTCCGCAGACGAAAAAAGGAATAAAGCGCAAAGATCCGGCACGAAAGAAGAGCGAGCGGATACGGTCGTCGTCCTGTGATGTGATGTGTGATGCGATGTGACATCGGGGTGGATAAACGCAGTAGTTCCGAGTACCTTAGGACAGCTTTGTAAATCCCATCCGCGAGTATCTCTCTTTCCGGAAAGCCGTTGATCATCGTGATGAGTTGTTGTTGAGTCTCCAGCGTTAATGCTCCGTTGCTGATAGAACCAAAGCACGCCAAACAGTTAAGGTCATTCAAACTCCATTTTTCTCGATAATTCTCCCCACCCCATCCCTTCCTTCCCGTCATGATCGCGCATGGAAACCCGCTGCTGCACCTTCGAGAAGTCGAATGGCGTGTCGAGCAGAGCCAAGCAGACGACCATCGGTATCGATTCGCTCGCCTAACAGGTAGGCGAGCCCCCTGCCGGCAGATGGAAACGTTAGCAGGGTGCTGGCGCTGGGTGTGTGGTTTCGGAGTTGTTCTCGCTACCCAACACCTAAAACCAGCGGCGCAACGGAAAGTTACAGAGATCGACTGCAACCCGAGCTCGTTTCAGGTTGAATGTGGTCACGGGAGCCGGAGAAATATAGCTGCTCTTTCTGTACTCTTTATTGTACTGTACTGTCGGTCGGCTGAGATTGTTTTCTTTCACCGCGATTCTGTTTGTCAATCTGTGTCATCCGCCGAACGAACTTTTTTCTCTCTTGCCTTCCACCGCAGCACAACAGCGCAGCATCCAAGCCGGTCGAACCGCCGAGAAGAAAACGATAACATAGACATCCGAGTGGTCGACTTAGAAGCCATGTCGGGTCAGCCCTGTCCTGCCTCGAGGATGTAGGATGGATGCACAGAAACAAAAGCGTAAACATCTACTGGAGAAAATGGCTTGCTGGTAAGTACATGTGCTGTCTCTCGTGCAGACCGCCTCGTCCAAGAGAACACGACACAGCAATACTCAATATACATACAGTACAGTATAGTACATCATAGGCACTGCAGTGGTCCGTTCCCCCTTCCCAGAATATTTGCACATCAGAACTTGTCGCACAGAAACACATGTCAATGCCAGCAGCGGGGGTATAGCCGTGCAATAAGACGGCCATCATTAAGCTCCATGATCCAGCGAATTGGATCCTCAGCATCCCTGTCAGCGGGTAGTTGCACGACAGCGTTTGTGGGTGGAATACGGCCGGCCGAGTAAGATACTCTTCCAGACAAACAATTTATTCACACACATACTCACTCACTGACGCGGAAAATGAGATATGTTTGGCACCTTTGACGATTGAATCGAACCAATCGACATAGTCGAAGAAATGAAACAAGGATTCTCCGTTTCTTTTTGTGCATTGCGGTTTCAGCTTCCGCACACAAACAGCCGGCGGTAACCAGGAAACTACCCCAAAGAGGGCACTGCAGTGTGAGTACTTGTACTCTCTACACCAATGAATGGACGAGGATAGCTCGCAGTTTTCCTCAGTGGTGGATAAGAAGTCCCAGCGCCTAGCGACACGATGGATTCCCGCTGCATGAAGGTTCCAAAATCTAGAAGTTGAAACATGAAGGTTGATTTGTTTTCTTTGTTTGTTTGACTGAATGAAGTGAGTGCCTGCTAACAGAGGGCGCTTTCGCATTGGGATGAGCATGAGCAGGCCGGAGAGGCCAGGACTCCGGGAATTTCCCACCATATGAAAATTTGTATTTGCTCTCACCGGTCGCCTGGTACTTCGCCCGACCAGAAGACGCAAGAAAGACATGGGAATCTGTCTGGGATCGGGCAAGTTCATAGGTCACTTGTATTTCTCGATCTGTAGCTGGCGATGATGATGATGCTAGCTGCATATAATGTCCACACTTTCTTTTTTTCCCTCTCCTCTTCTCATCTTGTTTCCCATGCCGATTTGATAGTACGATGTACAAGTAAGGCGTACGAATATTCGCCGGAGCAAGCAGATAATGACCAGGAGTAGAGGAAGAGGAGAAGGAGGAGGAAAGAAAGGTGCGATGGCTGCCGCCGAGAGTGAAAATCCAGTGGCCAGTATCTACACTGGATAAAGCAGGCTGATTCCGGCGCGTGACGGTGGCAACAAAGTCGAAGGTGTGGAGAGAAATATTACCGGTATATTTTATTTAAACAAATAATCAACCATGTTTCGAGCGCCACGCGCCGCGAATGCACTCGTAGAACAAGAAAGAAAGTACTTACTAGAGTAAGGGCAGAACGATACTTTCAACGGAATTCCATAACACTTACAAAATACCTGCCACACATCCAGCAATACTCTCTGCCTTTTTGCTACACTCCATTCTCTTAGCCCTTTCTCTCCAACCGCCCATCACCATCACCCATCCGCGTCATCTTCCCACATCTCCACCGCACCCCCGCCTTCCCCGCCCCCTGTCCTGTCTACCCCACTAAAGTACCTCCAACCTCCAAACTTTCATATCGAGAAAGAAGGAAGAAGAAGGGAGGCGCATTCGATCTCGACCGACGTACGTAACTCGGTGTAACTTGACCCTCGGGTTTGCTCTTGACCAATACTCGGCCTTCGTCATCTCCGAGAAATTGTTTTGCGGCTTCCCTGCTTGGTTGCTTTGCCCGGCTCCTCGGTCCTTATATAGTTGACTACAATGGTACTGTGGGTACAGGCGTTTGTCCTCCCCAACTAGCGGCGGGTTCTTCATCAGTGTCAGCTCTGCAGCACGTTGCTTGCGGCGATCACTAGACCAATTCACTGATCGCCTTCCCGCAACACTTCCTTTCTTATCTCTTTTGGACCATTCTCGGGAAAAAAAAGTGCCAAACAGCCAAAGCCAAAGTGTCTGTCTGCCTGTTGCTTCCCACAACAAACATTTCCCACGCATCACAACATCACAGCACATCACACCGGATCTACATTCCTCCAAGCAGGCAGCTCGAATACCCTTCCCACCAGGCAGCACCAACAGCAGCACCTCCACCATCAGCAAGCAGCACCTCACCCCCCCCGCCCCCGCCCACCCCCCAGACACCAGCACTGCTAGACCAGCACCAAGCACCAAGCAGGCAAGCAAAGCAGCAAAGTACCTCGACGCAGTAGGGAATTCTTCATTTCCCTAGCATATAATATTATTTTACATGTCGTAAGTTCTGGCCCCTCCCCCGCATACCCACCCAAACTCGCCCTGGTCTAAACCTCATTCGAAGAGAACGACAAACAGTACATCCCACCAGGTCACCGGAACATCAACAGCTACATCACCATCACCTCGTCGACTCAGAATTTCCCGAAGATCTCCTCTCCTTGCTGACTCCCTTCAGCTCGACAATGTCGAGACGGCCCATCAAACCCGCCATCGAGCACCAGCACCAACAGCAACAGCACCAGCCCATCGTCTCTTCTGCGCAAGTCACTGACCCCAACATCGTCGACAAGAAGGGGACCGATCTAGGCGGTGTTAGTCTAGACCTCGGTGGAGTGGATGAAGATGATCTCCTTAGCCCTACGACCCCAACAAAGAAGCGGAAGGCACAAGCCGCTGGAAGTGGCGGCGGTGCACCTGCTGCTGCAGGAGCTCCTGGTACTGCCAAACGCCCCCGCACTAACACCCCATGGACGGCTGCCGAAGAGCAGCGCCTTAAAAACATGCGAGATGCGGGTAATTCCTGGAGTGAGATTGCAAAGACATTTCCGACGAGGACCGAGGGTAGTGTTAAGAAACATTGGTACAAGGTACGTCATCAGCGGCCCATCTATCCAGAGTCCCTGTCATGCATCGGGACTCATTCGATTTCATGCTAACATATGCAACCTTCTTTCAACAGGATATGCACTATGCCGAGTTTGGAGAAGATGAAGTATGTACTCTGCGAGTTTCAATTTACTTCCCATGCTGCCGCCCATCAGCAGTCTATTGTATCCAACCAACACCATTGCTGACTGCGCAAAAGAGTGCCGCCCTCCTGGCAGCAATCCGTGAATACGATGCGAACAAATGGAAAGTAATCGGGCAGAAAGTTGGAAAGCCGGCAAAGGTAACAGTTACAACCCAACCCAACCCCTATGGTCCTTCGCAACCTGCAAGGGATCACTCGGTTTCATTGATAACACCTCCACTAACCCCAACCCACGTCCCAGGCGTGCGAACAATACGCCAAAGAGCACTTTACAGGGAAATGAATCATATCTAATCCCTCGAACGCACACCGCACACCAGAGCTTCTTTCTTCCTTCACATCCTTTCATTTGCGTCAATACTGGACAAAACCACGATTGACAGCTTCTCTTTCGTCAATTGGAGAAGTCCCTCCGCTCGTTTTTGTGAAAGACATCGGAAGCATTCATCTGCTTTGTGTGGTGCGTCTTGCCCAGCTTTATAGCAACAAAAATGCGGGGTGGGGGTTGACACGATATATTGACGGAGCACTCATTCTTTATTCCTTTCTCTCTTGGGTTCCGGACGTGGGGGGTTTAGGTGGGGGCCCGGATACTGGACTGGTTTGGAGTTTTCTTTCAGCTTCATCTTTCCACGAGATTTGTGGAAGTACCGGGTTACTGGGAATACTGGCTTGCTGGCGTACTGTGTGTTAGGGTTTTTCATTTTGGCGCTCGTTTTTGTGTGGTTTATTGAAAAACGAGTCATGTTGTCACCTTCTGGTCATGTTTTTTACTTTGATTCTGTGTGTCTACGCATTTATATGTAGCAAACCTTTTGGGATGTTTCTGGCTGTAGAGGGTTTGATTTCCTCAACTCCAACGGTCATGTGAAATATTCCTCGAATGGGTCTGGCATCGACAGCCCAGATGTGTATTGTATGTACTAAGTATGTAGAGTACAGATGGCTCATCCCCCACTTGTTGGATGGTACATCATCCCATCCAGTCCCAAAGGCCCAAACAATCTGTACTCTGCTTTATGCAACCACGCCCGTATACCGACCGTTTTTTCCTTTCACCCCCGCAGCCTCTGGATTCCGTCAGCTCACAATAATATCCGAATATGATATACATACACACTTTAGCTTCAACAGAAATGCTCATCAATGAAGCATAGCCCCCCACATATCATACTTGCCAACATGTTACTTACCCCACACCGACTGACCCATCATCTCCTCCCCCCCCGGCATCCGCTGTCAAGACACCACTCCTCGCTTCTTTCCGTACCCGCGGCGGCGCGGCGGCAGATCATAACGCGCGCTACGTGGGTAGCTTAATGTAAGGAGATGGGGCTAGGTATACTTCTACTTAGCTAACGACTCTAAACTATCGCCAAGTCATGGGATGTCATGAAAATGAAATGGGTTTATTTATGGTGAAGACTGGGTGGGAATAGTAGGTGCGAGGGTTTATGTCGAGCTACCAAGTATGCGATGGCGTATTGAGCCAGCGAGCAGAGGAGTGGTGGTTGGTTGGCTAGTTAGGTGGTGAAGAGTTTTTGATTAGTTGTTTCTACTACCTACTGGACGAGGAAGTAAAACTATGGGCTCGTAGGTATCTACCATTTAAATCTTACGACTCTCGCCTCTCATACTTTATATCCAGACAACAGCAGTTCGAACGTCGTACAGTTCTAGCTTCCTCGTATCGTATCACCAAAAGAAAAAAAGGACCAAAACTAAACCAAACAACAATCTAGTTCGGATGGGTAGGCGGCAAGTGCGGGGAAAACCACCCCATTCCCCGCGCGCAGAACCACAAGTGTGTTTAATATAACCCATCGGACCAATCAGCCCGTTTCCCTTAAGTCGGTCAAATCGAAAGCCTCTGTATATTATTCGCCGAATTTTTTTGTGAACCCAACCTCCTACAATCGAAAGGGTCAAGTGACAAACATATGCATACTATTTGGCAGGAGGGAGGTAGATTACATAAAAGTATACACACGGTACTGGGTATGTAGATGACGCTGTAATTTGGAAGCGATGGAGAATGGAAAGTAGTCTGCGTCACAAACTATCACCCATTTTCAGTGTGGGCTCAGTCCATAATGGTGATATCTGACATTTGCAGAGTACCTGCGGAATTTTGAATACCTAGGCCGAAATATCGCCTGGTATAAATTGGAAATGGAGTTCTGGTAGTTATACAAACCCCTAGGAAAGGCCAAAATTCAGCTTTTCGCATAGAGTAGTGAATAAACGGGAGTTTCCAGGCATATATCTTTGGGTTCTCCACCTCTCCAAGACATGGATAAATGTTTTCCCTACAAGAGCACATCCACAGCGTCATTTCGGTAAAATCCCGACTTAATCGGAACACCAGAGCTCTCGAACCAGGAAGTACGTGGACTTTCTCAGATGCCTCTGTGGCCCGGGGATTGGTTCTCCAGAGTTGTTGGGAGAGGGATCCGGGGATGGTGGCTCCGATCCATGCATAATAAGAGATCGAGCCGATCAACGGGAATCAAGTCCGAGAACCGAGGGGGCCGTTACTTGTGCAACGCGGGGTGCGGAGACGGCAGATTGGTGAATCTGAATATATGGAGAGATGTCTTGGTTAGATACAGCTCCAATGTTCACCCCACGCGTATAGGGAGACTCGGAAAGAGTACTTTAGGAACATGTTATGTTGCACGCAGGGTAGGAATCTTATCTGCAAAGTGTGCCATGCCCTGATAATCGATAAATCTGATTACTAAATGAGAGATTTGATATAGACACCAAGCATATAAGACTGCTTAGTTCACACTTACGGGGATAATCCCGCAAAGAAGTCTTACATGGTTATTCAGGAAGGATCTCCTGGAATTTGGTGTGATTCCATGTGGCGCTTAGATGATAGGTACTTCTCCGCATTTTTAATTCTGTTGATAAGTCTCCACACAATGACTCGTATTATATATTGAAAAGCCCATCATGGATTCACGCCCAAAATAACATGTCGCACTGCATGACTTGAGATGAAGATGAAGGGCGATTGTTGTATGATAGATTGAGTCTATGTCGGTCACAGTGGGATGCAGTTAATATGAACTCCATAGTCTTTCTATGTATCAATAATCAGCAACAATGCAATTGGATAGAGGGACGTTGTACAAAGCCCATCGATCAAGCGCCATCCCGGGTCGCTAATCGGTGATATTCTTGTTTGGATTGGCGTTAAGGTTGTGCGTCAACCCTAGGCCTATATATTTCTCTAGTTCTTTCTCGAACCTAAACAGAACACCATTGAAAAATCGAGCAACTCGTCAAGGAGATTAGTTTCAACCAAATTATACTCATATTGGTAGCCTGACCGATGAAGAGTTCATGAATTTCTGGATATTTTTATTAGTGGTTTGGGTTTAAAATGCAGGACAGTTGAGTACATCTATGGTTAGGAGAGCATGCCCCGAAAACATAAAAACCAACAGCGAAACAATTAAGACCTTATCAAGGAGTGCGACCCGGCACTTTAAGTGGGCCAAACTTCTACTCCAGCTGTCTGCTGATAAGGCAGAGCATCTAGGTATCCGGAGAGAACTGGTGCCAGATGTTCGGATGGTGATTTTGTCCGAGCAACATTTCGTCGCAGCTATCAGTTGTAGATATTGTGAGCTCATGATATCCAATGTGATGACAAAATCCTACATACCAATCGCCGTCGCTACGGTATACGTTTAGATACTGGGGAAGTATGTTACTCGTTGGCCGGTCTGGGAGAGAGGAAGATACCATGGGCTCGCGAGATATCCAATGAGTTGGAAATATGGATATCGGCGACAGGGCCTGAATTTCGATCTCTGGGTTGCGTTGTCTTTTGACTGCATCGGATTGGTGAAGCCACTGGTTTGCTGGATCTGACACTTGGTGTCAGCCCTGCAGCGTCCATTATACGTGCCTCACGGCGAGTCGGCGAGTACGTTAGTATTCCGTTCATCTGCTTGGCTTATACCCTTCTGAACAAATGTGCAACCAAATCTGTCGAAACGGTTGAACAGGGTATAACCTTGTATCCAGTTAGGGGGGGGATCAGTCAAATCTCGATAAGAAACTAGTCTCTCCACTCTCATGCACGTTATCCTCACTCGTATTACTGATATAGACGACACTCCACGAAAGAGAGACTGAAGCAGAATACCTACGTAGCATTAAGAAAAGGTTTTGTATTGACAACAAGGTACGAGACTAACAATTGAATACCGTGTGTGTGATGTGTTCCAGCTGCATTGGTTACGGACGCAATGCTTATTACACGTGGTCTTTGCTGAGAAGCAGGAGGATTTAAGGCCGAGACACAGGAAGCCTATGTACGATTTAACTCCTTGGATGTCGTTCAAACATACAGTAAGTGCTGTTTCGGTTCAACAGGACCTAGAGCGACCTTGTGGAATGCATGAATTCGTCTTTTGCTTCAGACAAGAGAAGTGTTATGATTGGTTCACGCCTAGAGGCCCTTGATAGCCATGTCGGTTCCACAGCGGTTTGGCGGATCAAGCGCCAGTCAACCTCGCGCCTACATGTCAGTTGTGTTCAGTTCAATACCAATGAGTATCACCCGCAGCATTGTAACTGACCCCAATCCCAGAGCATATCGAATTACCACTATGGTCGGAAGACCTCCGTGGCACCCGGAATATCCCTTTCTGTAAGTGTGACGCGTCAGCTTCCGTCGACACAAAGGAAGCATTGAAGTCGGATTCGATTGGATTTATAAGGAATGGAAGCTCTATAAACAAAGGGCAGGTGAAACTTCACCACTTGACATCCGCTAAACTTATTAGATGTCCTAATAGCTATGTAGCCTGACCTCGAGGGACGAAATCGATCACAAAGACCTGGCTGGCAAGTATGGAAATAGGTATGTCAGCACTCGGATGTGGAGTAAGGTACTTTGATTTGGACAATACACAGGAATCAGACCTGAAACTCGTGGACGCGGGAAGTTTCTTCTTCCTACACCCTGTGCGCAGACAGACCTAATTTTTAAGTGCTTAATTATTTCATTAGTTGCTTAAGTTCATCGTTTGTAGCGTACGGTCGATCATGTATTCCATACCTTGGATGAAACAGCCAGTAGCGTATCGTCTGAAGAACTAATAACGGTAGCTTCGTAGCTAGTGCATCATCCTGCAGACACGTCAGGATTTCCACCAGTTAATACATATACATACTTAAGTACCTAGCTACAAATCAGATATCGAATCATGCTGAAGCCTGTCGATAATCTGATGAACTAGTGGTAACAAAGAACGAAGCGTGACTAAAGAACCACCGTCACCGAAGCGTGACAAGGTATCCTATATAGCGGAAATCGGTGGCGTGGCTATGGCACAGCAGAATTTCATGTTAAGACTTACACTCCAAACACTAGGACGATTCACACAAACTTGCCGGTCTTCAGGGGCGGTGGGGATTGCATCCGCCGAAACCAGGAGAGAAGCTGTATGCTTTGTTGAAGGAACAAGCGGTGAGACCATGACAACGGAGCACTGCTCAAGATGAAACGGATGGCTTTAAGTTGATGTGTAGATCCAATTGAACCGTTGCTTGTCAGTTCGTTCCTGGACGACTGAAATGTGTTCGAGAATGAATGAAGCTCTTAGTATCAGGAAGCTCAAGGTCCGCAGAGTAGAGTCAAAAGTTGAAGATATTGATTGTGTGCTTCTTGTGATGAGTTATCAAGATCCGGAAATGATGCCCTTGACATGCAGATCAGATCCGCTGGACGGGAGGGATTGAGCGATGCACCCCACCAACATAGCCTCCATCGGTTCATCCCACCGTTGAGGTGCATACTTAAGTAGGCTAAGGTGGTGCAGGAGGCTACAGGGGAGGGGTAACGCTTTGTCGCAGGCGCTGGGCCCACCAACCAAGTATGGGTTGGATTGGATTGGAGCGGATACAATTCCTACACTACACAAATCGCGGAAGTGCGTTCGGCAGCTTACAGCTCACCTAAGTAACGACCATGAAGTAAAAAAAGGAATCCCCGGCACTCTTGTATGCAACTGTGGTCAAAAAGAGCGACGGTAGTGGTGGAGGGTAGGGTGGTGGTGGAGCGTAGGGTGGTAGTTGTGGTGGTGGTTGAAGAGGTGGTGGGCGAGAATAGCCGCAATACAACGACCGATCTCAGCGGAACTTTACAGGGTATCATAAACAAGCGAAGGCGAATAGAGGGCTGAGCAAGCCAGGGCTGCCTATCACGTACACTAAAAGTACCCATGCAGTTCCGTGGTAGTGAATTCCTGTTGTAGTTAGACCCCTTCCCTTTCCGGTACCATTTCTTTTTCCTCATGGCCTGAAACGGACTCCTAAATCTCCTTACCAATAGTTCGCCTCCTTTCTATCCCGCCTATTCATCTAGATCGCAAGCAATGTTCCTCTACCTCAGCGCCGAGGAGCATACCCGAATTCTGCACACCACTGGAGACCTAATGCTCTGCCAGGCTGGCAAAAAAGGTATGAGATCCCGATTCTTGACTGTTCGTTACAAGTTCTGAGACCAAAAGCAGACAACACTTTGCTGTGCGACGATATATGCCGTGTCCTGAAGCGGCCAGTCCGGCCAGATCTGACCCAGCCGAGGCCGGTCCGTGCCAGTAGGACAACATGGAGAAGTAAGCTGCACGATATAAAGAAGACTCAAACAAGCTATCGGGCGGGATAAAGGGGCCGATAGACGGATGAAGGAGTAGATGGATGAGATGAAGGGCCCGGGTTGCCGAAAGCTAAGGCGGACCACGTATCTGCAGTTCCGCATCTCAATCAAACCAGACCGACCCAAGCCACGGCTTCATATCCAGTGATATATATTTGACCGGTCATCTGTATGATAGTTAAGGATTTAGTTTCTATCTTGTAATTTGTGCATATGAACATAATAGCTACCGACGAGGATTAGATGTTTATACAACATTATAACTGACGCAAGACAGTTCTGTGAAAAGGAATGACCAGAGGAAACTGAAAGACTGGTGCGATTAGACAAGTGATTCAACATTACAAGGCCATTGTTTGTGAAGCTTCGGAGAGTTGAGTGAGGGTACTTAATAAAGACAGTAGGTTTACTGGTTGTATCAGGTCCTTGACTGGCATCCACGCATTCAATTAGACGGCTTATCTAAAAGGAGTCTAAGCTGTAACGGAGCGATCGAGGTGTGCAGCTACTGCAAACCCCGTATCAAGCGTTTGTTGGGGGGAATGTGCGGGTGCAATGGTTGGTGTCGAAATGTTGTGCATTTCTGGACGCATGCCAAAGTCCTCTGGATCTAATGGCTTCTGTTCCATTTACCGACCCCATCGACGCAAGAATCACCAAAAAAAACCGAACGCTTGCGTAACTTCTGCTTCGTCGAGGCCTGGCTACGCATGATCCTCCTTGTCGCCCAGTATGTGGTATCTTCGTTCCGTGGACATGCAGTAGGAATAAGAAGTCAAGACTGTACGCCTACAAACCCATCATAGGCTGCTTGACCGTAGGATCCTGGGGCAGTGAAAACGTTGGTCAGGGTGGTTGCGCAATTGCTTGCCCGTTCTGGGCGAAGATTAATGACGGGTGGTGGCGTAGCTTGTGTATTGCTGATTGTAGTTTTCTGGTGGGCCTCTTTTGCGTTTCTTTTTATATTCCTTTCTTCCTGTGGCATTCATGCCCCTGTACTTCTCCGGCGGGTTCTTTTTTCTTTGTAGCGATTAATTGAGGGAATCGTCATACTGTGCCGTAAACAGAGGCTCTCGAGGGATAGGGTTATCCACACTATTTATGAGTTGGTGCCAAGGTGATACTGCGACCAAAACTGGATGCCTTGGCATTCGATACTGGTCATAATTTACCCAAATTTATGGTACCTGGGTAATTCTGAGATATGTACTGTACACAGAGTACGCTCTCGCGCCTGAAACAAGTACTTATACATAGATTTGCATTGAAGTTTACCTTACTAAGTGTTCTACCGCTGTAAAGTTTCTCAAGCAGGAACGCTCCGGAGATTGCTTAGGGCCTCTCAAAAGGCTACTGGAGATCCGAGTAACTACTAGATACGCCCAGTTTCGTAATGATTATCGCCTCGGGGCCAATCCTATAACCAGGTAGACTGTCGCCAAGTTCATCCCCATACAATGCGAATGCGGTACATCCTGCAGCACTTTGCGGTATCGACACCACCTCATGTTTTCGTTGCTTTTTCTTCATGCGTGCTTGCGGGTGCATATCGCTTCAGCTGCGTTCTCAGTCACTTGATCACCAGCATCCCCAGTGCCCCAATGAGGAGGCAGAGCGCACAACCTTTACCTCAGCCGAGTGAGGTTTAGTGTGCTGCATAACGCGAGCTGTCAAAACATGCTAGGAGAGAGTGTCAAGCAAGCCTTTCCCTCATTCTTCGAACATCAATCAATCAGCAAGAATAGAACCACTTGAAGAGTCCTCCAAAGATCTACTTTCGGGTGCCTCTATTCGTTATATGCAGTCAGCACCATACAGCTCGCAAAGTAGGGCTTCAAAGTAACCCTCCTCCAAGCGGTTGCCAAAATAACTCTCTGATCCTTGATCACCCATCAACGTTGTCAACCTATTTTTGTCCTCAATCCCCCTCGGTGGATGGAATCTCGTTGCAGTGCGTCTTGAGTCACCGATCACCGCCTTTTATCACATCTGACATTGAAATTACCACGGGCGGATCGCAGTCAACTCAGTGGGTGAGCATCTGGACATCTGCACATCTGCACATCTTGACATCCCGGCAGGCCTAACTTCAACGTCAATATCAAGACATTATCTAGTATATATATGCGGACAGGTAGGTATATCAGACCGCGGCCAGAAACAACCGGGAGATGTCTTTGAAGCATGCATGAAGCCTACTTAGTATGGGAGCTAACTCTTCAAATCCGAGTGTACCAGACAAGTACCGACTGCGAGAGGTGTTAGCATTTTGACTCAGAGATATCTCCATAGGTAAGTGCGAGAGTGCGTCTTTTAATATTTGATATGCCGCATTTTCTAGCCTTTAAACCTCTTATCTGTCCTGCAGCCCGAACGTACGTACAGCCAGTACCTTCTAGGTGTGTCAATATAAGATCAACTTATAGGCTGCGTTTCCCGAATCCAGCCTTTCATACCTACTACCTCGTAGTCCCATCACATCTGGTACTGCAGTTACTGTCTCTGTTCTGCTTTCCGTACCAGTCCCTAGCTATGCACATGCATCCGATTCTGATTCCCAGTCTCGATAGTGCTAGCTATCCCTCCCCTCATCTTGTTCGTTGCCCACGACAGATCTCCTTATGGACCCTCTGTGTTTGTCTACCCTTACTCATTGGGTCACATCTACTCCATACTTACACTCTACACAATACCCTGTCCCTACCCCAAACGTCAATCAATCAACACATCACCATTCGTTCCCCTCCAGCGAGCTGTGCAGTCCATTGCTCCACTCCCCTCTTCTTCTTCTCCCACCTAACCCAGCTGGAGGTCGGGGGCTTGGCTCGGACAGGCGTCTACTCGAGTATTAGACTAGAGTAGCGGGTTCGAATATTTTGATCCCCCTTTCCCTTAAATGTGCATACCACACTTGTCCTGTCCGAGCTCTAGCTTTAACACTTTGGTGTGCCAGCCCTGCGTGCGATCCACCACTCACAGCAGTAGCTCCATCTCATCTGTCACCGTCGACTTTGACGGCGATCCTCTTCCTTTCGTCTTTCTGTCTAGTCTCATGAGCCGCGTACTTGTCAATCCACTGTAGTTTGTTTTATGTTTTGTGTGTTTTGAATCATGCACTATATTGTCTTGCAGTCACCAATACCCCAGACTCGTAGATACCCGACTAGTTTTGCAATAACTACACATTGCCTGCTGCCGCCATCTAACGAGTTTCGGTTCGGGATCGACTGGATTGACAACATCGCACTTTAGCGAAAAGCAAGCAACGGCAGCGTGGGAACGCCAAATTAAACGGTTGCAGGATTAAACAATCCCCCCGGATTTAAGACAGCAAGTAGAAGCAGCAACGAAAGTGCCAGTGGCGAAGGCAAGACAAACAGGACAGAGCAGGCGAACAACATCACTCAATCAGTCGTCAGTCTGTCAGTTTGTCAGTCGGTCAATCACGAGTCTGCTCGATAACACCGCGTATCACCCCCGCATCCCAGCAGCAGCAACAGCAACAGGAGCACCTGTACCAGCAGCAGCGAGGAACCCCCCATTTCCTTTTTATTTTCATTGCTGCCTTTCCACCTCCACCTTCAGACACCACCACCCTAACCACCATTAACACCACCACCACATCCACCTACCTCCACCTCCACCTCCACCTCCACCTCCACCTCCATTACTATCGATCACCACCTGCCGCCACCATCGCTGCCACCATCCTCCAAGTGCTGCTGTTGCTGCTATAGCTGATCTCATTATACCTACCTCCCTGTAGCCGTTATTTTGTCAGCGGTTCCTGCTTCGAAATTTTATCCGGGGCTTGTTTTTTTCCTTCTTCCTACCCCGAGTCATATCGTCACATCAGACAGAAATCACCTGTCTGCACTGTCTGAAGTACGCCCTGCATCAGATTCATTGCGACAAAGTTGATCCACCACCATAGCCACCAACAATCATACCAACTGCAGCATTACCTACCCTTCCGGAAAGCGATAGCATCTCGCACACTCCACGAACCACCTCTACCACAATCCATAGTGGCTGGAGACTCGGTTCTCCTCCACGACAATACCACCCACAGTGGCTGCTCCTCCGTATTACAACGAATTCTCTGGACCGAATTACCCCCGCCATCAACATCAGCAGCAACAACAGCAGCAGCACTCTCATAGCCACCAACAGCCGCATCAGCGCCACTACTCTCAGCACCAGCAGGATTATTCGCAGAACTACCAGCAGGAAGAACCGCGGGGGCTTGATTCGCTTGAAGACCTGAACGAACCATTGCTTCACGTCCAGCAGATGGCTCACCAGCGGCCACCGCCGCACATGAGCGGAGGGAGCTCGCACCTCTACGGTCATACGTCAAATAAGCCACGAGCTCGGACGCATGAAGAACTTGAGCTGGATCTGAGTCTTCGAGAAGACGATGATGACCAGCTGGAAGAACCGCATTATCACCACCTTCCACCACCCCCCCACACACCCCACCACCACCGCGGGCAACATTCGCAACATCCACAGCATGCGCAGCCTCACCCTCAGCATCACCACCACCACATAGCAGATCAGCCACCACCGACGAAAATGGCTCGAACAGGTGCTGTGCTGGGCATCGGGGGAGCAGGTGGTGGAAGTGGAGGTGGCAGCGGTAGCGGTGGCAGCGGAGGAGCTGGGGGTGTTAGTCCAGGAATTGGTATGGCCGGACCTTCCACAGCAGTAGCGGGTTCTTCGTCCCAGCAGATGCCATCACCCGCACCGAGACCCCGAGGTCCCAAATTGAAGTTTACACCCGAGGATGACACGCTGTTGGTTGATTTGAAGGAGAACAAATCATTAACGTGGAAACAAATCGCAGAGTTTTTTCCTGGGAGGTCGTCTGGAACTCTGCAGGTTCGGTATTGCACCAAACTAAAAGCCAAGACAACTCAATGGACAGATGAAACGGTAAGGGACATTGACTACCTCGATTTTGCGTCTTGAGTGGACCCCAAATTGCGAAAGTCATTGTGTTGCAGTTCCGATCTGTGTGGCCCATATGCGGCTGTTGGAGTGAAAGTTGCATTAATGCTTTCCAGCAGCCTGGCACTGTTCAATGAACTTTCTTGATTGCATGAGCAACCCCCGGGTTGTTATCCCTGTTGGTCGGGAAATTTTACTATCCCGTCGGCCGGGATAACTTATGATCTTAATTGGGAACGTGTTAGCTGACTTGTGATCTGTTTTGTGTGAGCAGGTACAAAGATTACGCACCGCGATGACCGAGTATGAGCAGGATCGCTGGCGTCTGATCGCTGCCAAAGTTGGAAGTGGATTTTCACCGGCAGCCTGCAGAGAGAAAGCCCGCGAGATCAGCGAGGAATCCCATCCATCACCGCAACAGTGACATCCTCTTGGCGCCATACACCAAAATCGAAATTCCGGAGCCGTTTTATTCAAAGTCTATTTGCTGGCCTCGCCAGCACAGACTCACCACCGAGAGGCGGATGGAATTCCATTTTATCATTGTTGTTCGAAGCCGAAATTGATCAGGCTGTTAAGGAATTCTTCAGTAATTCCGGCTCTCTAATATGTCGCCCGAGATTGCGCGTTGCTGAAATCCGGAGGGGACCTGACGACAGTTCACAACTTTATTTCATTTCTTTGCTTTACTTTTTGTTTTTCTTTCTTGCTTTCTTCAATGCACTAGGCATTGGTGG
>Ga0307515_10003520_pt1 | contig 32914 bp, 30 predicted proteins | sample 17_EM_MG_FD_194513 | JGI IMG/M metagenome (GOLD analysis project Ga0307515, IMG submission 194513) | Populus trichocarpa ectomycorrhiza microbial communities from riparian zone in the Pacific Northwest, United States - 17_EM | ecosystem: Host-associated > Plants > Roots > Unclassified | place... | reverse complement strand
TAAAAATCGTTGAACGATTAGTAGTAGCTATGATTTCCAGGCGCACCAGCAGCGTTCCCAAAGAAGAAGTTGTTTTCCCAGACTGCTCTACTGTGATTCGAGGTGCTCCCAGGTGGGCCCGGCACTACATAAGTCCAGTTAACTTGGACCCGTCGCCTGGGCGACGGGCAGCGTGTAATTCTCCGTCAGAGGGTACGAGGTTCCGTCAGAGCCGTCAGAGCCGTCCGGAACACCCGGGTGTTTCTGAAGGAAACTAGAGTTGTTGCTGATGGATCACCTTGAGATCCCACTTAATTGCATGTTGGCTATCATCTGCCTGATACGTCAGTCACACAAGTGCAGTTGACGCGTCTTGTCCCACTTAGCATAGTTTGAATAAGTGTGGTAAGAAATAACGGGCATCACTCTAAGCCTTGAAGGCTTATCGACTGGCCAAGGTTATTGCATCATCAAATCAGTTCCCCTGCAGTATCTAAACTTTCAATGAATCTGCTAGCAATGAGGCTTGCTATCAAACCGACACGAGCCATAGAATGTCCTACTAAAGATAATTGCATATGGCCGCTTACCACTTCATCGTGAGATCCATGTGATGAGCTCTATGGAATTACACAACTGTTATGTAGATCTCGAAGTGGACTTGAACCAATACCTCTGTTAAGGGAGAACCCCTAACATGCATCTTGGGTAATCTGAGTGGCTATTGGATGCAGACATTCATAAATGAGATATAGGCCACAATTATAAGCAAAAGAGCAAGCGACACGCTCCCTGCCCCATTCTGAAAATGAGCGTCAACGGAGCATCAACACTGTTTGGCCTTGCATCATAGTTAACCTGCGTGGCGATTGGTTGCAGCCATTCATAAATGATGTATAGGCTGCCATTATAGGCAAAGAGAAAGCAACACGCTCCCTTCCCGATTCTGGAAATGAGCGTCAACAGAGTGCCAAAGATTTTTGGTCTTATAAGTCAGGTAATAGATCAGAGACTTGGTCGTTATACTATATACTGAAAGTATAGGCCTCCTTAATGGTCACAAATGCCAGCTATGACATCACTACTATCTTCTAAAAATGAGTGTCAATGGAGCACCAACAATTTTTGGTCTTGTAAGTGAGGTAATTGGAGACTGACATGGTCATTGTTATACATAAGCACAGTACCGGCCACCTTGGTAGGCCAAAGAGAGAGCGACACACTCCCGGCCCGATTATGAAATTGAGCGTCAATGGAGCCTCAATGATTTTGGGCATTGCATCATGCTGAATCGAAGTGCGATGCGGCCATTAATGACTCTAAACGAAGTTGTGACTGGTTTATATGCTATAATGCTCAGGATCACTGTGTTGCAGGTTTGAAAATGAATCAAGTTGTGATTGTCCGGGAGGCTGTAGCAGGAACATCGCTTGCTTATCTGCCATTGAAGGCTGCCATCTCCCAGTTTATGGATGTCTCCAAGCATTCACCACTTAGATTACCCAGGATGCAAGACCAAAAATTGTTGTTGCTCCGTTGACACTCATTGTCATGATGGCACAGGCAGTGTGTAGCTTTCTCTTTCGCCTATAAAGGCAGCCAATACAATGATTATGTATAACAATGACTAATTCACTTGTTAATTAACTGACTTACAGGACCAAAAATTGTTGACGATCTGTTGACGCTCATTTTGCCACAGGCGTATCCACAGGCATATCCGCAATATGCAACTATTCACTTAGGCATAGAATCTCAGTAATGGTCTTGTGGCTGCCGCTCTATCCTGTTCATGCAAATTCTTCTTTATCACTTCATCGTTCTTTAATAATGCAAAGAAATATATTCGTCAAAATAGACTTTAAAGTGTCCACTAATCGTAGATAACACTGATACTCAAAAATCCCGTTCCCTTCTATCGATTCTTGTCTTTACAGTCAGGTTCGCTTGAAAGGCTGCTGTCATCTGCAAAATGGATGTCAGCTGCATCACCACGCAGCAGATAGTGTACTAACCAGTGGATGGTCCTACATCAGTCAGCAAATGTGAAATAAAATCTTTATCACACGTGCGATCCTTGGCATAAGTATCAAGATTGAATAATTGAGAATTGGGAAGAGGAGTGTGTATATAGACATATCTGGGTGGCACACCATCTATTTTGTAGCTTTGAGTTCCCTGACTGTGGCCAGGTGGCGCATGTGGCGTTCCGGGCGGAGGTGGCGCCAGTTCTGGTGGAGGTGTACCTGTTCCTTCGCGCCTCCAGCCTGTGTCGGGATTCATTGCTGTGCCATTTTGGCCATTTTGGCCACCATCCATTTGATTTTCACAAACCATTGCCACGTGTCTTTTCATCGCAGCCTTCACCTGGTAATGCCCTGGAATCTCAACAACCTGCTTGCTCTCATCTTGGACATTGGTGCAAGATTTCTCGATTTGTTGTTGCGTTTCCTCCATTGTGCCACACAAAATCCTTCCTTTGGCCATTTTGGCCATATTCCAGGCAAGGCCAATGAAGGACTGTTCTAGCTGTTCCTGACCTCCTTGCCTTGCCATAGTAGCTGACATGTTGAAAACCTACAAGAAATCAGTGGCTGCTTCTAAAAGTCAGATTCCGCTATTACCTCGACCATATTCAACTCCATAGCCTCCTCTGAGGTGTTCAAGGGTTGATTTGTCCACTCCTGGGGACGTTTGTCATGAAAGAAGTCCGCGAACATCCCAGAACTTACAACATCATGGTGTTTAATTTCGTGGACTGTGCAGACAAGTGCCTTGGTTGACCATGGAGGTTGTGTTAAGGGGGTGCTTCACTTAAGTAACTATACTTATATGCAAGTATCAATGTATACATTTGAGTAATGGGTGAGGACACGGCAGTAGTTCCTATCGTAATATCTTATGCATGTCTTCAAACAATGTGTATCGCATACCTATGCAGGTCGTACATGCACAGAGCACAAATATGTATCATTGTGTCAGATGCAACCAGATATGTAGCAACTAAATGGTGTAGTGGTGTAACCCAATACTGACAATACATATAACTTGTATAATTACTCTCGATGATTAATTAATATTGTAAAGTATGTTTCTATAATTGATCTCGACAACTAAATTCTATCATATTCACATTATTAGTCCCAATGTTATGATATTGTATGTTCATATAAATAATATCGACGATCAATTACTATCATGTTGGTATGATTTTTCTCCATGAGGATGTAAAGTATATTCATATCATTAATATCAATCAGTATTTCATATCATGGCGGTACTATTTTGCCCGGTGATAGTGCAATCTGAATTGACACGTATCTTCACAAAGTCTCTCTTTGTATTTCCTTGATATATCTGGTGTTCAGATACTATGGGCAATATTACATCTAAGTGTAATCTCCCTCAATACTTTGATCTCCCTTCATTAAGAAGTAATCTAGTATTCTGACGTTGATTCTGATTCTGCTTTCCAAATCTAGCTGTTAACTGGCAATTTGAATAATTTGATTTATTCTTGAATCATCATCCAGAGCGTGTTGTTTGTAACTTCGTTGGCTTTTTGAACCAGTATTGAGGGAGTGATTACTCTTGAGAGGAATGTACAGCAAAATCCGAATGGTTATTAATATCCAACAGCAGAACATCGGACTCTGGAATTACTATTCCTTGAGGGACTTGACTCAGTAATGGTGATACTTCAGAATTAATCATGGAATCGGAAGGGAATATCTTATAATGTCGATAATGGGTTAATATCTTGGTAAACGAGATTATACTTACCAGCCACCATATTCACTGTGCTGCAAATAGCTGGCCTTCTTTTTCGAAGCGATCCAGCAATCAAGATACAGCTCACAATATAAAGTCGTATTTGTTATTGAACTTATACTCAACCCTGGGGCAGGGGAATGGCGTACAATCCTAATAGATATTACTAATATACTTGATAATGATAATAATACTAATAAGAATTGAAAACAACAATAATATTTCAGTTTCATTCTCACAGGTAGGTATCATTTGTGCTGTTGGGGCTGCCCTTCCAAAACCGGAGCTTTGTTGTTCTTTTATAGCCTTGTTGTATTGCATGATTGGTTTTGAAGAGTTGCTCTCCCACACAGGGCCATCATCATTAATCAATGATTGCTATGATATCGTCTGTCATATCCTAGAGTACTCATATAGTGAGCCAATCTCTTTTGATAGCGACAATGCATCCCAAAGGTTATTGTGTCATTGCAAGATTGGTTTTGAAGAGTTACTCTCCCCCATGGGACCATCATCAGCAATGAGATGTAATCAAACAGTAACTTCAACTTCGATATCTCACAACTCATTTAATCGGGATAGTTGGAACATCTGGTGGCCTGACGTGGGTATTTGCAGTGCTTATTACACTTTGCTTCATCATATGGATCAAGCGGCAACCTTCACCATTAAGGCTATATGATTTAACGGTATCAGAGGCTTAAGTGGCGACTCACCACTGCTCTGCCAACAATCCATCTTGACGTACGACTTAAGCAATATAGGCAGATAGTAGATTGCTTAGCTCGCATATCCTCTGCAAGGGAGTCGGAATCTTCAGGTCTTATTTGCTTCCCAACATCTCAATTAATCAGACACACCACACTTGGGCTGAGACTGTTCTCTTTGGCCAGGGAGTACCCAAGGCGTTCTTATCCCACAATCGAATGCTCGAAGTCCCGCTTACTTGCATATTGGCTATTTTCTGCCTGACATGTCAGTCGCATTTAATGCAGTTGACATATCTAGTCCCGCTTAGCTTAGTTTAGTGAATGTGGTAAGAAATAACTGGCATCTTTTGACCCTGAAGGTTTATGACTGGCCAAGGTTATTGCGTCATCAAATCAGTGCTACCATTGTATGTTAACTTCGAATCAATCCGCTAGCAATGAGGCCTGCTATCAAATTGACATGAGGCTCCTATGTAATCCCGCTCAAGCTCATAGGACTGGCATACTTGCATTGCCTAGGATAGGAGTCATGTATACCACATGACTACACTGAGGGTAACATTGTGGCATATATCCCTTCAACGATCAAAAATATACTATTTCCTTTATTACGAGAGAAGGACTAACGGGTTCCCCATTATTGGCAGCAATACATTGGTCACTTAGCTCTCAACGCACACCAGCTGTATATTATATTGTTAGTGGACTGGCATCTACTTTGATATGGAGTTACTCACATCTAGTGTTAGCAACGGTTCCGGACCGTCACTTTGGGTCTGGATCCGGGTCAAACCCGAACCGCTGCCAAATTGGCAGTCCAGGTTGTCAATGAACCCGAACCGTCAACTCGGGTACAGGTCGATGGTATACTCCCAACCTAGCTGAATAGGGCGGGTTGTCAGCGGGTCGCCCAGCGGGTCCATCCATAGATTCAATTAAGCCACTTGCTTTTGCAGTATGTTAATAGTATCTTATCAAAATGGCGTTTTCAACAACCAAGGATATGTTTTTGCATGCTTTGCAGCTTGCAATATCGATGATTTTGAAATCGGTGTTGTACCTTTGATATAGTACATCTTTGCATATCAGGTCGGTTAATGATTCCATTATGAACGCAAAGATCCACGCAATGCCTTGATTACCAAATATGCAACAACTAGAACTGTTGACGCTCTGTTGACGCTCATTTCCAGGATGCGACAGGGAGCATGGCACTGTTGTTTTTCTAAGTGCAGGCTGCCAATATCGGTTAAATGAATGTCTGCAACCAATCGGAACATGAATTATCCAAGATGCGAAGCCAAAGATCGTTGACGCTGTGTGGACGCTCATTCTCCAAATGGGGTGGTGACTGTGTTGCTGTCTCTTGTGCCTATAAAAGCTGCTGAGACATCGGGTACGCGTAGGAGTGACCAAATCACTGTGTAATTACCGTACTTACCAAACCACAAATTGTTGACACTCCGGTGATGCTCATTCTCAGAATGGGGCGGTGACCCTGTTGCTGTCTCTTCTGCCAATAAAAGCTGTTAATACATCGGTTACGCATAAGAGCGACCAAATCACTGTGTAATTACCATACTTACAAAACCACCAATTGTTGACACTCCGTTGACGCTCATTCTCAGAATGGGGTGGTGATCATGTTGCCGTCTCTCTTCCCTACAAAACCTGCCAATATATTGGTTATGCATAAAAGCGACCAAATCACTGTGTAATTACCGGACTTACAAAACCACAAATCGTTGACGCTCCGTTGACGCTCATTCTGAGAATGGGGCGGTGACCATGTTGCTGTCTCCTTGGCCTATCAAAGCTGCCAATACATTGGTTATGCCTAAGAGCGAGTAAATCACTGTGCAATTACCGGACTTACAAAACCACAAATCGTTGACGCTCTTTTGACGTTCATTCTGAGGACGTCTCAGTGAGCATCTCGCTGTTGTTTCACCCAGTGAAGACTGCCAATCTCAAATCAATGGATGTCTGTAAGCATTCGGAACGTAAATTATCCAAGATGCGAAGCGAACAATCGTTGACTCGCCATCGACGCTCATTCTCAGAATGGGGCGGTGACCATGTTGCTGTCTCTTTTGCCAATAAAAGCTGCCAATACATTGGTTACGCATAAGAGCGACCAAATCAATGTGTAATTACCGCACTTACAAAACTACAAATCGTTGAAGCTCTGTTGACGCTCATTTTAATGTATTGTTACGGCAACATCTGCTGCCATCGATAATAGTTTTCATCATGATTTGAAAATATTGGTAGTCTTTCTGACAGATTAAGACTTGGCCCTGTGGCAAAGCCGAGAGCAGTACCATTCTTGCACTGTTCCCTCTCACACGACTAAAATTTGGGTATCTTGCCAACAGCTTCATTGCGCCTGCTATACATCTGTTTATTAACCGATATTTACAAGCTACTGCGCACTATTCGCCAATGATATATCTCTGTCTGAAACTCTCGGTCAAGATACATAAAGAAGCTGGTCAATCATTGTCGCATTCTGTCCTACTTTGTCTTCACTCCCTTATTCCTCCTTGTTTCAATTGCACTGACCGTCATCAACACCTTTTCAGCCTGTCTCTTTGACTTCCGTGTTGGCCGAATTAATCCGGGAACATTTGGAGTGGCGCTCACATCCTGCTGTTCTGGGCATTCCGGATCCTCGACACTATTGTCTTGCTCTATATCAGATTCAACGTCTCCCGCGCAATCATCTTCACTGTCATTTGGATTATCTAAGTCCCCATTCCAGTTAAGCCAATCTTCAGTGTCCGAAATGCTTTCAGATGCGCTATCCTCATCACTTTTGAGTGGATGTTGGTTGATTCTTCGGATTTGGCGAACATTCAATATTTGAGTTCGTCCTCCACAGAGGTCCTTTGCCGCCAAAGGTGGTGGCAAAGGAGATCTTTCTGACAATTTGAATGCAGCCGCCCCATCATGGTGAAAGTGTGACCATGATGCTTTGATAATCTCTTCCGTGTCCAAAAAGTATCCGACGGCAGTCGTCTGTTTGTCTTGAGCGCGAGATTCGATCTGGGTAGCACATAGGTTTTGGCTGCCCTCCCACACCTCCGAAAAGTCGTGAACCTTGGCCAGTCTGCCCAATTGCCTTTGCTCTGCCTCTTTCTTCATTTCCGAGTCAATTTCTGTGTTTGTTGTATCCAATAATGAGTCTGCACCGGCCAAAATCCCATTATTGGCTCGAGCAAACTGCGTTACAACGACCTTTTCGCTTAGGGTCCCCGCTCTGGTTTTTGACTGCCTCCAGCCGATATCATCTCGGCCAAGGGAAAAACTGGCCTCCACTCCGACACCATGTGGTATGATAGAGAATATGTCGCACGCCACATTGGAAAGATTGGCGTACTATGAGTGCATTTCCTCCTGTTGACGCCTCCAGTCGGTGATATCCGGCAACAAAAATGTACTTCTAATCTCCATTGGGTCGGAGTGTAAATGATTGAGATTTGGATCAATTTGCCCCCAGTTCTTTGGTGCTTCAGGCGGCGAATTCAAATATAGCCTGGCGGCAGTAAATAGACGTGCTGCGCGATCGCTTCGTTCAGGTGTTGTCTCAGCCACCTTGTTAGGCGTTAAGTATTCTTCATCATCGCTGGACAAATCATATGGATCAAAGAATGATTGACAGGACCCTGAAGCCATTCCAGAGTGGATGAGATTGCTGCTTCGAAAGCTTTCATGCTACTTGACCGGCACACCATGATGTTTTGCGCAGTATTCATTCTCCACATACTTCAGAAAGGCCTCTTGGTTTTGGGTAGTATAGGATGTCTGGTCCTCAGGATTGATATCCATTCCTTTGTCCCACTTTCTAAACGATCGCATCTTCCGGAAAGGATCGTGGAGGTGTGCAGAAATGAGCAGCATGCCAGTCGTTGGAGTCACTTTGGCGTAGTATTTGGACACCTTTTGTCGAGCTAACTTCACAGCGAAGAACAAGTCTTCCTTTCATTGAGACTTCTTCTTAGCCACAGCTCGCAACATGCCGTCCATGTCATGAAACATGTCATTGTACACTGTGAGAACGTGATGCAATGTGATGGTATGCCTCTTCAACATCCAACGGGTCTAATATGAAAATGGCCTTAATACTTCCATGACATATTTCACAATGGTCCATTCATCGTTAGTTGTGAAAAGTGACAGGTAATGAGTGTATGTAGGATTTTGGAGCCACTCGCGTGTGAATTCCCGTAATCGGTAGGCATGCTCGAGCAACCCCAGTGTTGAGTTCCAACATGACTTTACATTCATAATCGGGAGTGCAGCGATGTGAACTTTGGCTGTTTGACAGTCACTGAACTGGTTTCGACGACCAGGTGCCAGCATAATCAATACAGCAAGCATTCTCTGCTATATGAAGGTCAATTTCAGGACTTTCAAAATATCATGAAATACGGACTTTCTCAATAATCTTTGCTAAACCTTGTTTCATAGCTGACACCTTATTGATTGTAGCGTTGCCCTCTTTCCAACGTCTTTGACTCTTCCCAATGTCTATGCTCTCATTTTCTCCAAATTGCTGATCGCGCTCATGGGCTTCCCAAGACTTGGTGTGGCCTTTGACACCGAGACTGCTCATGAATGCACCTAAAGCCAGCTGTATGACGCGTGCCATGCATGGTATGTGGTTCCTCACAGCAGGCCACATGATTGCAGAGGCCTCAAGTGTTGATTGCAGCTCGCGTGTCATCGAGTAATGTGACGAAGCATTATCAGTCATAATACCCAGCAAGCGGCTGTCGGTAAGCTCACAACGATCAAGCATGTCCTTCAAATGTATGGCCAGCCTAGCTCCAGTATGTTGGCCCTTGACCTATCATCCTTAATTAACTTTCAAAACAGGACAAGAACAGATGATCAACTTCATTGAACGCGAGTTGAACTTCACACAATGCCAAATTTTCATCCATGAAGTAAGCAATGACCAACGTTATGGTGAGTTTGTTCGGTGATGTCGATCCGTCCAAAGCTAAACTAACTTTATTTTGTGACGGCAATCGCTTCTTAATTGCATCTACGGTCAGTGCATAATCCCTCCGGCAAATGTTGATAAGAGTCATAGCGGACGGCAACACTAGGTCATCGTGTACTGCCATATATGACCGTAGCAGCTTTAGATTTGATATAGCGTTGGATGGAATGTGAACCGAGCCAGATCATAATATGAGGTAGCGATTCCACATGTCTTGGTGAAATTCGGAAGATTCAAAGTCATTATCCGCCAGTTTGGAATGTTTTGTCTGTCATTTCAGTCAATATGGATCAAGCTGGATGTCAAATACGATCTTCCTCTGTGAACTTATTATTGTGATTCCTCGACTTCTTTGCCTCTTCAGGATGGCCAAAGCTGTTCCATCAACCATCGAATGAGTCAATTCAGTAACCTCTGACTCTGCTAGTTCCTTTTACTTTGCGATGTGAGCTTTTGCCAGCAAGTGTTTGGCCATTGAGCTGGGCCCATGTTCTGATGGATGGCGAAGAACTTGATGACAAATGATACATATGATGCCTGCGCTGCCGGTCTCCTCAATTCCGCAATGTTAATAGAATCGCCACGAAGGCGCATGTCTAGAATTATTCCAAGCAATAGGCCGCTTCTAGTCTACATTCATTGAAGCCCACCAACCATCTAAGATGATTTGCAAAGTAAGTTCACTGAAACCACGAATAAAGAGAGGTTCATTGTTGGAAGCGATCATAACTTCGAGCAACGCGGTGATCGAAGATATTGAATCCGACAGGGCGGTAGGAATTGAAATGCTGGGATATCCGACTCGAATGTCTGCCGAAAGTAACGATAAATTAAAGCAGACGGCGGGATCTCAACTAATGACTCCTCAGCTACAAGTGGAATATCCCGATCTGTGAGACAATGCATGCATATTAGCGAAGTTCTATACAAGGACATATTGAAAAGACTGACCGATTAAGACTCAATTCAGTCACAATGCAATGCAGTTCATTGCCGTGTAGCACACTGAGCCCCCACAATAATTGTTGACGCTCCGTGAGCGCTGAATTGTAGGAGGCGGATGCGATATCATCACTAACATTTTTCCCCATGAAGGCAGCTGATAAGTTGATTATGGGATAACGTTGTTCCATAGCCCTGAGATTATCCATGATGCTTGACAAAAAATCATTGACGCTCCATTGACGCCCATTTTAAGGAGGTGCAAGAGTTATCGTGAGTAGTATTTTAGCCCATCAAGGCGGCTGATGCTTTGATTATGCCTCAAGGGCGATGCACAGCGCTTTGACTGTCCATGATGCAAGACCAAAAATTGTTGACGGTCTGTTGACGCTCATTTTTAGGAGGTGGTAGCGATATCGTACCTAGCATTTTTGCCAACAAAGGCGGCCGATGAGTTCATTATGGGTTGACGCCATTCCGTAGCCCTTAGATTGTCTAAGATGCAAGACCAAAAATCGTGGACGCTCCGTTGACGCTCATTTCTGCGAGGTGGTAGCCATATTGTCACCAGTGTTTTGACTCATAAAGGCGGCTGATACATTGATTATGGGTTAATGCCGATACACAGTGCTCTGAGTATCCATTATGCAAGACCAAAAATCATTCACACTCTGTTGACGTTCATTCTTAGAATGTGGTAGTGATATCTGCCGTAGCACTTTTGCCCATACAGGTGGCCGGGACTATGATTGTGGGTTGAAGTGGTTGCATAGTGCTTCGATTATCGAAGATGCATTGCCAAAAATCATCGACGCTGTGTTGACGCTCATATCTAGCTGGTAGCGACAGTGTCAGTAGTATTTTTGCCAACAAAGGCGGCTGATGGATTGATTAGGAATTAACGCCGATGCACAGCGCTTTGGGTGTCCATGATGCAAGACCAAAAATTGTTGACGCTCAACTTAATGACATACTAACAGTCTGTGGATGCTTAACAATTGTATGTAAGAATGCATATAGTCGTGATTGGCAGCCAATAAATCGTTTCTATGTATAAACATTTGAATCCAAAACCTTTCCAGCCTCTCCATTTCTGATCCACCACTAGACACGTTAACTGAGTGATAAATGACATTGGCCTATCACGTTCCAGCGCGTTCAGCTGGCAATTCACTGGATATATATATGTACACTACATTTGGATATATTTAGCCTGACTTCCTTGCCTTTCCTCATCGAGCTCATTCGCCACGATTTTCATGACCTGCTATCAGCGATTTTCAACATCTCGACCATGTGCACCAGGTCTGGGCAGAGAGTTATGCAGTTGCATGCATGGTCGTATGCAACATGATGGTAATCATTCATTCGGCTTCGCAATGCGCTTTGACTGCTGCATCTATGACTCATATGACATCACTGACCTATATTTTGCTAGTTAGTTTCATCTCTGATTGAGCTTTGATTGTCTGACTTGACAGTAACGGGCATGACGATATCATGTTCATTGGTCCTCAGTCAATGAGATTTGAAGTCTAGAGCATTGGGATGGCTTATCCGACCCTTGCACATGCATAGATGAATCATCATGTCTCACAATTTGGTCACTGAAATCATGTAAAAGCTGACACGTAGCAAAATAGGTACAGGTATTGCATTTCAAATTGACACATTGTCACAAATGCCAATTTGCCTATTCATTCCTCTGGCGACGCAGGAGCCGTCCCCATGACTTCGGCGGAATCCGAATTTTATATGGTAATTAGCTTTGGACGCGATAAGGATGGGTGAGAGCTTACGGGTTTGACATGCTTTGATTTCTGAATAGGAGACACATCAGGCATGGTAGCGGGTGCGAGGGGTGCAATGGGTTCAAATGTCTGCGGTTGCCGCGAAACTACCCTGATGTGACTACTCCCTGGTCGAGAAGTCACTTGCGGAATTTCCAATTTTCCGGGGACGCTATCAAGAGTCTCCATGGCTCACCAACTGTCGTCTGCGCTGATGACGCTGCATCATTCACTGTTTCAGGTTGAACGACAGCCGGAACCTTTCATTCGGTCGTACCGTGATTCTTATCCCTCTCACGGAAGTTGTCGGCCGCGTCTCCCCAGCCTGGTTGCATGATTTCATCAAGCTTCATCTGCTTCTGCCAAAAATGCTCCATGCCATACTGTACCATTTTAGAGATTGTGCCCATCACCCGGCTGGGTTCGTCATCTTTGCTAAGCTTGCCCCCCACAGGATCTTCTTTCTCATCATCCTCGTCTTCCCCATCCTCCTCCTCATCAGAACTTGCAAGATCGCTCAGACTTTCGCCGATGGCGTTTAACATCTCCTCAAATGTTGTTTCAGGCTTGGTGGTTGTCAATTCCGCCTTTTCAGCATTTGTCATATCGTTCTGCTCCTGTTTGATTGCTGTCTCTGCATCTTCAACTCACTGTTTTGCCACAGCGGTCTCTCTTTCCACATAATCCTCGATCCATTTCTCCATGTCTACTTTGCTTAATAAGTGAGTTTCTCATCGTTTCCCCGCCGCAAGCTCCTTTTTGGATCGCAAGCCTAACAATATTCCAAGGGCACGGACCTGTTCCACTTCCAAGCCGCTCTAGCCCTTATTTGCTTGATGACATCGTCGTGTGGAGAGCATTGTCAATTTGCCATATGTGCCTGCCGGTAGTGGCGAAATGTTCTTTTTCAGAGCATTGACCATTGGATTTTGTATTGACTTTGTTGATGGATGAGATGTTGGATGTTGCAAGATATGGACCACATAGAGGCAAGCTGCGTCGTTTATGTCGAGGGTGGTATGCTTAATCGATGTGAACAAAGCAAAATCTGTGTTTTGACCGTCACTACATTAGGAATAGCAATGCTAACCGTACATCATGACATGATGTTTAGCGTCTGTTGCATGTAGGATCTCAGGGATTTCATGAGACAAACATCAGCAGACGTCATGTCCGTCAAGGAACGTACCTTTTATATGTCGCAAAGATGAGATTCCGCCGGTTGTTCACCACGATTTATCCCTGTAAACAGTCACACAATATCAGACCTAGTTGGTGCAAATTGCGGATGGTTGCCAACCCGCGCAACGGGCAGCTATGTGTAACAGGATTCGTCTTGTGTAGAATGAGCAAGTTGGCAGTTACCCATGCGATTTTGACTTGAAGCTAACTATATATTCCTCAGGACTTCCCACTTCGTTTCATTATCTTCTTCCTCAGGACTTCCCACTTCGTTTCATTATCATCATCGCTTCACTTCCACTGCAGCAAATCATGGCTCCACAAGCACCACAACGAGGTGAGAGTGGAACAGAATCAAGCAGAACGATGGCCGTTTCATCCGATATGCCACCCGCTGAGACCCACCCACAACGCAGACACCACTTATTTCACAGTGACGCTGCAAATGCAGCAACCGAAAACATGACCCTGGACACACTGTTGAAACTTCTCCGTGAAACAGGAAGCAGTAAGAATAGGAATCAGTATACAATCGGATGTAAGTGTAGTCGTATCGAGGTACTCTGCCGTCAACTGATGATATGACCTACAGCTGGAGTAGGTCGAGAGCTGCGTGACCAGTTCATTGCCGCCTGTAATGGTACCCCTCCATGGTTGACCAAGGCATTTGTCTGCGAAGTCCGCGAAATTGAACCTTACGATTTTGTCGGCTCTGGGATTTTCGCGGACGAATTGACTGATAAGAATCAGCGACAGTGGACCAAACAGGCTTTAACCACGTTACAGGTTGCAACCAAAGCGTATATGGTGAGGTGATAGCCGAATCCAATCTGTAGATGCAGCGACTAATTTCTTTTAGGTTTTCAACATGGCTGCAACTATTGCAAGGCAAGGAGTTCGGGTACAGCTAGAACAGTCTGACATGCGCCTGGCCTTGAATATGGCCAAAATGGCCAAAGGAGGGTTTCCGCGCGCCACAATAGAGGAAACCCAATTCCTAGTCAAGAAACCTGTGGCAGAAGTCCGAGAAGAGAAGGAGCGGTGAGTTGAGTTGCCTGGGCATAAAAACGTGAAGACGGCGATGGAAAGGCACCCGGCTATGCTTTGGGAAAATCAGATGGACGGCTCCCTTCCTTGCCAACATGGCACTGCACAGAAACCCCAGACACACTGGAGACGCAAAGGCATGGGTGTACCTCCACCAGAATGACTCAGACAGCCGACACCAGAACCAACGGCACATCCACCCGAAACGCCACCTGTTCCACCCGGTAACAATGAGGCAGCGCACTTAACTGAAATCGAAGGTGTGCCACCCGGACATGTGTATATACATACTCCTGTTTCCAGTGCTCAATTTTTCAATCTTGATGCATATGCCAAGATTGCAAGTGTGATGAAGATGATAATCCAGATTTGATGACTGATGAAGGAACATCAACTGGTTAGTACACTATCTGCTGCGTGGTAATGCAGCTGACATCTATTTTGCAGACGACAGCAGGCAATTGAGCGAACCTGACTGTGAAGCTGAGCATTGATCAAATGGAACGGGATTTTTTAGTATATTATTATCTACAATTAGCGGACACTTTAAAGTATATTTTAAAGAATATATTCATATGTATTATTAAAGAACAATGTAGTGATGAAAGAGAAAGTACATGAAGATGGTACAAAGGCTGTCAAAACACCATTAATGATATATTGGGTGAAATTAAATGATAACATATTGTGGATACTCCCATAGCAAAATGAGCGTCAACAGAGCGTCAACAATGTTTGGTCTTGCATCATTGGTAATCTGCCTGGCGATCGTTTGCGGCCATTCATCAATGTGGTATTGGCTGGCTTTTTAGGCCAAAGAAAAAGCCACATGCTCCCTGCCCCATTCTCAAAATGACCATCAACGATTTTTGGTCTTGCATCCTTGGTATTCCGAGTGGCTATCGGTTCCGGCCATTCATAAAGGTGCTATTGGCTGGCTTATCAGCCAAAAGATGGAGCCACATGCTCCCTGCCCCATTCTGAATATGAGTGTCAATTGAGTGTCAATGATTTTTGGTCCTGTAAGTCTGGTAATTCAGAAGCAATTTGTTCGTTACTATGCATAATCATAGTATTGGCCTCCTTTATTGGGAAAAGTGATAGAGGCGCGGTCCCTGCCCCATCATGAGGATTGGCGTCAATGGAGCATCAACAATCGTTGGCCTGTTATCGTGGGTACTCAAAGCACGATGCATCTGTTATTGTGTATATACGATGTTCTGAAAGTTTTTCTAGGCCAAGACGTTCATGAACTCTTCCTTGCATCATTGTAAATGAAATTAGTTGTAACTGTCTGGGAGGCTGTCGTGGGAACATCGCTTGGATATCTGCCTAGAGCGGCTCCCAATTCCTCCATAATAGAGGTGTGCAATCATGCGCCACTTATATTCCCCAAGCTGCGGGACCGTACACCGTTGATGCTCATCTTCAAGACCGGGCCGGGAGCGTATCGCTTCTGGTTTTGCCTATACAGGTGACCAATACCTCTGTTATGACTCTCTGCAACCGATGCCCGCTCTGATTAGTCAGGATGCAATACCTAAAATCGTTGACGCTCCGTTGACGCTCATTTCCACGATGGGTCAGGGAGCATTTTTCTACATATTTTCATCACAAAAGTGCCCAGTCCATCCAAAAAATACAACGACGTACCATCATTAATATTTAAAAATTCACAGCAGGCTATTCGCATACGACCATAAATAGAACAGCCGAAAACACAAAACCGGAGATTGAACCCAACGGGTCTAGTCAAACCCGGCGAAACCCGCAGGTCGACGGGTATGGGGCAGGGTTTGGACCACCAAGCAGTAGCGGGTTGGGTTTTTCGACCGTTCTGGAAGCCAACGTAATTGTATTCCCTTTCCAAACCCGGACCACTGCCGGGTTACCCGGATCCGTTGCTAACACTAGTCTCGACCTAAGGATGACTTGACTGAGGGAACTATGACGTTGGCCGAAGATAAGAGGCCTGAAGCAACCCGGCTCATTGGTTTCAGTTAGTATGCATTGCAACGTCAGTCTCACTAGCAATACGAGCAGACTTGTCAACCTCTACGTTGGCATAGTATTGGTTGGTCACCGAACAAATCTATTATACAAGCCAAATCGCCTTTAAGGTGAGGCAATAATTTGCAATAAGTGCTGCCAACTATTATGTTGGCAGACATTCCAGCTACTGGCACAAACAGATAGTAAGATGTCTAAGTTCAAGTTTCATCTGACACCTTGTCTGACATGATATCATGGGATGGATGGCTTGATTCATATCAGGAGCGTAATGCTTTGCAACTGCATTGCATGAACACGAGAACCGATTGCGAAGCGTGGCAAGTAATTAGCGTGCGCCTGCGGCAATGGCATGAAGTAACTGCGGTAATGCTATCATGAGCATTGTAGTCATATCGTTGAAGTGTGGGTGTACAACCCCTCGAAGATGACCATAAAGAGATGGCATTGTTCCAGCAATGAGAAGATAAAGCTCAAGCAGCAATCCATAGTAAATATTCAGAATACTGGAGACGATCTTAAAATATTATTAAGGATTCTATTCTATAAAAACTGTATCATTATTCCTCAATTAATTCATACTCGGGATTACTCTTTTTATGCCTGGACACGGGTTGACACCGTTGCAATATGCACGCCAGATGCATGTCGAACACTTCGGCAATCTTATTGTTCAACCAGACGAGTAGTCTTTAACCCATATCTCTCGAGTTATTTGGTTTTTCGTCATCTCTATTGTTATCGGTTACCCAGTACATCTGTACACTGCTATAGGGTGATTACCATTCGAAGAATTTTCCGAAGAGTGCCTAGATCCCCGAGAGGTTTACTTTTCGGATTGGAATTATCTTCTCAACAGTGGGTACAGATTGGTAGGAGAGCTGTTGAAGAAGGTCAAGAGGTTGAGTCTTAGGATAAGACAAGGATAGAGAGAGTTTCTTAGTTCAGGTGGCTGTACTTAATTCAATAAATGTTGAATTGATTATTGGGCTTAAGTAACCCCGTGACAACAGCCAACATTAGAGTTGGAAATGGCGTTGTACAATTCCATAACAAAGGAACACTCTGGTTGGGCTTCTGGATGGATGGGCACCTGATGTTCAAGGAGCACCATAATCAATGCATAAAGACAGCCAGGGTAGCCAAAGTTGGACTGGGAACCAACAGAAAGACATCAGGGGTCGTCCTGGAGCTCCTATGAGCCATCTTGATTGCTTGTGTCCAAGCGTTTGTGCTAAATGGGTACAAGCCATGGTGTGACCCCACACAAGTAGACAGGCGAGATGACCTTCAACCACTTCTGGTTCAACATGGTAGATCCATCCTGGGCGCGTGGCCCACAACACCATCAGAAGCACTGATGACAGAGGCAGGGCTTACAACTGCACATGTAATCCTAGCTTCCAGACAACAACGATTCACAGCTAGACTGAGAAACACATGCAGTAACAAATAAAAGGTGCTACACCAAAACCCCTCTTCTGGGGCATTGATATACATAGCAGTCAAGTCAAAGCATCAGCACAGCCGAACGACCGAAGGTATGAACTGACCTGCCCTGGGCGAAGAATCAGTGGTCGGGACAGTCATACTGGTCAACGCTTCAGTCAAGACTGCCACTCAGAGCTGGGCAAGAGAGAAAGGAGCTATGTTCAGAGCGGGGGTCTGGATGTGGCGGACAGATGGATCACCCTCAGATGATGGCCGAGTGGGAGCCGCACTAGTGTGCAATCACTGAGGTCAATGGAGGTCCTGCCACCGCAATCTGGGCACTGCACCCAAGGAGGTCTCCGATGCTGAGCTGTGGGTGATGGGACTCACGCTCCACGTGATGATTGTTGCGGGGTCACTTAACCTTAAGTAACTATACTTATACACAAGTATCTCGAGATACTTAAGTAAGTACTAGGTGCAAGGCCGTAGATATTATATCCTGCTTAAGCATATCTCCAATTAAAGTAAATTGCCAATTGGTAGAGATCATATACGCAATCGGGACAAATTAGATTTGTAGACTCAGATGCCTCCAGATACATGTTAATCAGGTCCAATAGAGGTGTCAAACAATACTGGCAGTACATATGAACTAAGCGATTCCGTATATCCGCTTCTCGATTTGCACCAACCGCTATCTTTGAGCTTCAAGTTGTTTCCTTGTTCGGGGTAAAGAATTAATTCTTCATTTTTGAGTTCATTGTAAAGGATCGGCCTGATACTGATTTGGCACCGATACCGCATCCTCGGCCTCTTCAAATTGTCTTGGGATATCTCAAGCCGTTGATGAAATTTCCCTTTTGTTTGATAACCGTATTGGTTACCACACCTCATTATTACTCTGAATATCTGACGGGAATTTTTGATGATCAAGTAGATATCGTAATGCCGGATCCAATTGGACTAAAGAGGCTATCCACCAAATACACTGAGCCGCAAAGAGATATTGTTGTTCTCCAAAGGTAACTAATAACTTCGCGAAAGCCCAGAGTATTATATTGACTTCTCTCTTGAAGGTAATACTCATCTGAGATGCAGGGCTGCCGCTACAATGCTAATAATAATTCGTAGGTATAAGATAATAGATATAGATATGATAAAAGCAGAGAATAATATTTTATGGTCTTCTTCGCTGGTGGGGTTTTGATTGTTCACGCTGATAGAGCTTGTCCTGTCATTGCCGGAACAATGTAATCTCTTTATAGTCATGTTCGACCATACTCAGACCCATACTTCCATGCTATCCTTTCGGTTACTCATGATTGCTCTATTGCGATTGCGACTTACATTCTCACGAATGCGCCCAGTAATAGACTGCCACGCATCCCGTTGATTATCGTGTTCATATCATGTGGTTTCAAAGCGTTATGTTCCAGATGAACTATCAGGCCATCCATTATATTAAATCATGTCAAACATCGTATCAGATCTTTCTTCAACTTGGACATCTTGCTTTCCATAATAGTTCAGTTGTTGGCACATCTGCTGACATGTAGTCTAGACAGTGCTTATCGCAATTTATAATAACTCTAGGTTATTAAATGCCACCCCTTTAAAATGGCTATTCGGCAATGCGTTCAGCGATTTCAATCAGCAACCAATCGATACTCTGCCAAGGTAGATTATGACACATCTATGGCGTTGCAATGCATACTGACTTGAACCAACGAGCAGGTTTGCTTCTGGCCTCTTATCTTCAGCCAATGTCATTAATCCCTCAGATACAGCATGGTTAAGTCTCGGCACTTCTGGAGATTGAGGAGCGTTACAGGATGAATCACTGTCGCTGAGCGACAAGGCCTGTGAATCCCTACATAGTTGCATTTTGCTTATCATCTGCTGCACATGTAACTCTGCATGTTTGCAACTCAACTGTGTGTTGCTCCACTAGAGAAGGTAAAGTAAATGTGGCCAATAACTATGCGCACTGCTGAAGGTTTTTCACTTCGCAGTAATGGTGACTTAGTTGCATCATCACATTTGAATCCGCTAGTGCGGGCTTACTCATCACTAATTGATTGACACGTGGCTCAAGTGTAATCCTGCTCAAGATCACTTGACTGTCAGACATCGTGATGCTCTCACAGGTAGGTGATATGCAATTGAGTACGTGCTAACCATTCCAATGATATATCATTACTGCTGTTAGGTTGAACCCCTAACACAACATACTGGGGCACAGCTAGCCATACATTTAGTGTTAGCAACTGTTCTAACCCGCTAGAACAGTTCTGGGTTAGAGTTGGAACTGGAACCAAACCAGTGAAACAGGTTTTACCACACGAAATCCTGGACCGTCGCAATTGGGCCGGTTGTACCACCGAAATCCGGGCATTTCAACCTCACAACTTTCGCTCCATTTGAGTATTGGAGTTCTGATCGTATTGTGACATGATCAATACGTAGATTGTGCAGATTCAGCAGCTCGTTCACCTTCTATTTTTGGATTTGCGATTCAAACTATATTGGTTGAGTTGCTATCAAAAACCCGCGAATTTCGCGTAAAATTTCGCATTATGCCTCAACGATTCAAGGAATATTAGTCGGATTGCAAATCCGAATGCGGGAGGTTGAACAGCACCTGATACTGCTCAATGTACGTATTGATCATGTCACGATACAATCAGAACTCCAATACGTAAGTGGAGCCAAAGTTGCTGAAACCGTAAAATGGGTCTGCGGTCCGGGTTCCCCCAGCCCAAAAACCCTTGGTTTAAGTCCAGTCCAGCTAACAACCCCACCAAGACGAGGTGGTATGGGTTTGTGGACTGTCCTGGGACCGAACAGAACTGTTTATCCGGACCAATCCCGGACTGCTGGCGGGTTACATAGAGCCGTTGCTAACGCTATGAACATTTGAGGGAAGTGTTTCATTGTTCTGAGCTTCCTGATCTCCATTGACTTGAAATTACAACTGATTACACCTCCTCAAATTACTTGATGACTCAATGAATTACAATCAACCCTTGAGGCCTCTGGAATCGAGTGGCCTGCATTGAGAAACCACATACCATGCATGGGGCGCATCATTCAGCTGGCTCTAGGGGCATTAATGCGCAGTCTGGGCGTGAAAGGCCGCACCAGGCCTTGGGAAGCCCATGGGCGCACTCGGCAATTTGGAAAGAATGAAAGCATAGACATTGGGCAGAGTCAAAGACTTCAAAAAGTGGGCAATGCTAGAATCAACAAAGTGTCTGCCATGAGACAAGGCTTAGCAAAGATAATTGAGAAAGTACATATTTCAACATATTTTGAAAGTCCTGAAACTGACCTTCACACAGCAGAGAATGCCTGCTGCATTGATTACGCTGACACCTGGTCATCGAAACAAGTTCATTCATTGTTCCAACGCCACAGTGTGAATAGCAGTACTACCTGTTGTGGATTTGAAGACACAGTGGTATTTGACACTGGAGTTGCTTCAGCGTGCCCACTATTTACGAGAATTCACCTGTCAGTAGCTCAGGAATCCAATATACAGCGATTACTGGTCACTCGGGACAAAACAGGATGAATGGACCATCATGAATGTTACGCCTTTGGTGTTACAGGTATACTTCCGCAATCATTCAGGATCACTGGATAATCCAAATATTGATACTCAATCCGAAATCATGTATTATCACTCGGATTTCCTAATTGGATCAATCTTCCAGATTGGTTCACCTATTGAAAAATCTCCATCACCCAACCTTCGTATCAATAAGATCAACGACTGCGATCAAGCCAAGGGCAAATAAGATATGCAGTATCTTTAACTCGGTATTGGTCATAGGATGTCAATTGTGACTGGGCATTCCTTATCGGCAGGAAACCTTATTCCTAGTCGCCAAAAAAACGACAATTCAGTCATGCTCCAATGGGTTATTCCCAGTGAGATGAGGTGTCATCAACATCAGAGTATGATGACATCTCCAGATATGCAGAGTCATATAAGAGATGAGTCGAAAACCAATAATCGAGATATCTGAGGCGAATCGACGTAATGGACTTATCCGAATCAACCCCTTCGTTCGACCACACTTTCTTGGTCTGGGCAAGTGGGACCTTGGATTCAGATGTCCTGAGTGGCGCGGGATACTCTCTGTTTAATATATGGCAAAACAACTCAGTTGCAGATTACTGTATATTTGGCTCCAATAAAGTGTAGTCAAATTAAGGGTTCTGTCATTTGCCGCAATCATTGAACCGTTAGGTACCCAGTGGGTATATGAGAGCACACTCTCACTGGCTCTTGGAGACACAAATCTATTTGTCGATGATTGGCATCAGATAAGCTCGTATCTGTACGAGTTATTGCCAATAGCAATTGTGTCACAATACGAGCTCATTGCCTTGATGACGTACTTAATACTCATGGGAGTCAGAACTCAACCATCAATGGTAGAAGGCAAGGATGATGAGGCAGTCATGTATGTGAACTCCGAAATAGCCTATGGCAGTCTTAGGAGTGTCCAGGGTGTGGATCGTCTGATATATATCAGCAATGCCGACATGTAGGAAGGACATGGATAACATTCTATCGAACAATCTACATTCAGATTTATCTACAGATACCTATTGACCTTCTCGACCTGGAGGTTAAGCTGTAACTTCTTTGCCGTGTATTACCGAGTAGTTCTGTATCGAAGTCAATGAGGATACTTCTCCTTTGAAGTCCAGAGTTGTACGTTCATTATTCAGTTCTGGATCGCGAATACATCTCTCACTCTTTATACTTCTTCATTCTTCGTACCTTCGTTCAAGCAAGTCATTGATCGGAACGAGAGCAAGACAATACTTGTGAGTCCGAAGAAAATCTGAGGATCAGCCCGATAGCGAGGTGATTCAGAGGATACTTCTGCAAGGATTCTCTTGAGTCAGCACTACTCCTTCTGCTGAGGCGAAATGATGTTGCTGTTTCTTTTGGACAAGTCGATACTTGGAGTCATTGTGCTCGTGGACGGTCTGTCCTGGAGTATAAGTGCCGGGTGGTGGGACGATAGTCTTGCATCCTGTGGATGTCCGACAGGAATCGCGATAGTGTGGTGGTACAGTGAATACTCCTTTCAGGCTCTCCTCGAGTCATGTACATCAGCATACTGATATCTTAAAGACGATACTATTTAGTTGGTACTATCTATTGGGAATAGAGAACCGAACAGTTACCTTGTATTCTTTGGTTGTTAATCCATATACGCATCCTGAGTGAAGCTTTATTCATCTTCTTCTTTATCGGTCCGGAACTCATTAGGGGCTTTTATTAATTAGGACTTAGGGTGATACTCCTGGTGGTTCAATGAAGTATGTCATGGAAGCTTTGAGGCTATTCCGGTACTGGACTCTGTGGATGTCAAAGAGGCATACGGTTACTCTGCATCACATTTTCACTGTCTACAATGACATGTTTAATCATATGGATGGCAATATGCGAGCTGTAGCTGGGAAGAAGGCTCAATGGAAGGAAGACTTCTACTGTGCCGTGAAGTTTTCACACCAGAAGCTGTTCAGATGTTATACTGAAGTAACTCCTATGACGGGTATGCCTCTCATTTCAGCTCATATCCTTGATCCTTTCCAGATGTTGCAATCATTGAGAAAGTTAGACAACAGAATGGATGTCGATCTCGAGGACAAGACTTCTTTTACTACCCAATACCAGCAAGTGTTACTGAGGTACATTGAGAGTGAATACTGTGCCAAACATTAACATGTGCCAATCATTTAACCCGAAAGTGTACCAAGGAGCAATCTTGTCTCTTGGGCAATGGCTCCAAGCTCTGGTCAATCTCCTTCCAATCCATATGATTTGTCAAGCAATGATGAAGAGTACTTAATGCTTGAGAATGTGGCCGAAACAACACCCGGACCAAGCAAATGCCCAGCACCTATATTGACAGCCACAAGTCCCTATTTGAATCCACCACCTGAATTACCACAGAACTGAGGGCAAATTAATCCGAATCATACATCAGCAAAATGTATTTTAGTCCCTGGGAGCCTCCAGGATTGTGTGAGAGGAGGCGGAGTGTAAACTTGGAATCGTCAATTTCAGGAGAGAACCCAACCCTACAAGGGGATTCCAGCCAGCCATCGGAGTAACCGGGACCCATGATGACTGGTATGGGAGCACCATGGGAGCGGTTGTGAAAGGTTTGGGAGAACCTGGGATTGTCGCCCGACCAATGCGGGAATCCCAAACTAACTGTGAGAGATGCCGGGTTTTTATGGATATCCATTGGAAGATTGCAGGCGTTATCGGAGATTCTCCGGATGTACATGAGCAATCAGAATACCCTCCACTCATGATGCATAGATTATTGTTCATTATCAACTTCTAAATCATACTATGGTATGCAGCATCTCATCAACATTCTATTGTGTGCATCGCTGCATTGAGGAGAACCAAAGAAAACGGCGGGTGATTCAACAATGAATGTAGGTGAAACTGAACCAATAACCTGAATAAGTGATCGAATGATATGCATCAAACATAGTCTCAATGTCATCCAATTCATCTCCAATCTCATCAGGGCCGAAAATCGCAGGAACACACAATTCATCAACGGGGCAAAGGAGCTAGAGGCACTCCTTGTATTTCCGAATGAGTCGGGCGTGGTGAGTGGGTTAAATTGAATTCCAATGTCGTTTGGCTCTATTTGTGATATCTGGAAGGTTTGGAATTGATGTTAGCTTGCGGTGAATCAAAATTGAGTTTGAAAGGCAATATGAGGAATTTGGGGGAGAAAGAGGTGTGGTTCAAGGAAAGGAGGAGTGCCTGATGTGGTGTGCGAGGCGGGTGAGGGGAGTGCTGATGGTGATGCAGGAGTGCAGAACAAAATTGTGGGGCGCAAATCCAGGCCAAGGAGTGCCGACGGGGATTGAGGAGTGCCTATCGAGTGGAAAAGCCCATCCATGCTGAGCAGTGCCGAGCGGGGAGGGAGGTATAGTGTCTGGAATGGAATAGTGGCGCTCCTAATCGAGGGTGAGGAGGGGATTGTGGAGTGCCCATCCTAGAGGAGGAGCGCGGAGAGAAACAGCAGTATGCAGGGCTGAATGAATTATCGACGCACCTATCCAGACTGAGGACACCTGACAGGGATCGAGGAGTGCCTATTATAGCGGAGGAGCACCACTTGGGGAGGGGGGGGAGGGTATGAAGCAGCCCCACCATGTGTAATTGATGAGTGCAATGGCTTCTGCAGTAGCTCAATATATCACCATGGAAGGGCAGAATTTACCTCGATATTCACCTTGAGAAACATCACTGTAACCTTCTTTCCAGTGGCATACTCAGACAGCTCACAATGAATAGCAGCAGCCACATGCGCTAATGTCTGCGGTGATAGAGGTTGAATGAACTGCGATGTGGTCAGTTGTCGCCCCAAGGTATTGGCAGTGAGGAGAAACTGATGGTAGATCAAGTCAAGCACATCCATCCGCGTGTACAGTGATTTCTCATCATCGATGATTTTCAAGCGAGATGCATCGTTGAACAAGAGCTCCATAACCTTGATTCGAAGCTCAGTCTCCGATCTTATATGCAACCAGTAACTACAGACAATTGTTCGACAAGCTCCATCTACCAAATGCTCTTGAATGGTACTAATCTTTAGTTTTGACTATGTATTTTTGGGGGTTTTGTATCATCATGAGTCCAATCGAGGAGTAGAAAACAGAATATACACTTACAGCTTCTCCGGTTTGCTGATTGATTTCAAGAGATGGACCACCGGGCAATTGACACACAGATCATGTATCTACAGAAGCACCTGCTAATCCCGGCTGATGATCCTGGGCTTCAATGGCTAGTTCCAAAGCTTTGTCAACCATCTCGTACTTCCCATCAGAAGAGATTGGCCAGGGAGTCATTCTGAATACGATTGCAACCATGAACTGTTTCGCTACTTCAATAGTAGCCTGTTGATTTTACGGAACTTTGTGATCTCCACCGGCCTTTGGTTGAGGAACACTCTGGTATCAACCCGGCTTGGGAAGCGGGCACGCCTGTACAACGTAAGACATGTGTGATATGTTGATGGTGGGCTTTTGGCGTTTGAGCAATGGTGGTGCTACGGCCCCAACTGGATGTCGTTGATTTGGAAGTGTAGTGCAGGCAATGACCATATCTCCACCACTCCGTTTTGTTGGCAGTCGAACCCTTGTAGTTTGTATTGTCTGATGATGGCGTGCCTGATGTAGATGTAGGACCTACTGCGGGATGTCCAAATTGTTTTGTTCGATATCAGATCACAATGTGGACTCTCCAGAGTCTTCAGTTTCGTCATTGCTGATCTCCCAATCAGGATTGTCATCATCCTGATTGATAAGACTGATTGCACGGACATTATCTATCTCCAACACCATATTTGAAAGCTGGGTTGGAAGTTCAAACATTTGATCAGCAATGAAGATTGGCTGTCTTCTGCAATGCACATGCAAGGGCTCTCTCAAGGTGTGCTTCTTGATTCTACTGTGAATAGTGATTCCTCACCTGGCTGGCCATAGGTTCCATGTTTGATAAAGTGATGTTGGGAATGTACAGAGAAGTATAGAGGGGTAAATATACTACAAAGTTTGATAGACTGACGGGAAAACAGGGCCACAAAGCGACACACGGTCGAGCACGATGCAATTCGAGGCATGCATGGACAATGTAACGCTCGGCCGATGAGGATGCAAATCGAGGCATGCTTGGAAAGAGTCCCGAAGAATTGTCGGCGGTTCATATTTATATTGTTGATGCCAGTTCATTGTTGTGATTTAGAAAGTGTCAGGTGCACCGGATTAGATGGATTCTTCCTGTCCTCAATTGCCGAATTGTAGCACTCGTATCCAAGTACACCATCGATCCAAGAATCGCAGGTTGGTGTAATCCACTATACCTAGAATCAAACCAGATGCACCTGAAGAAGTCGAGACAGTAACATGGTTGTATCGCTAACTAACTCTCAGGACCGGACTTTCAAACTAAGAAAGGTGTTAATCATGATCACCACTTAATATAACTCGGTCGAGGGTAGTTCATTGTGCCTCTAGTTCAAGCATATGAGTTTTCTCCGCGTGGCACAGAATTGTCCGTGTGTTGAAGAATCTTGCAGAACTTGGACGGAGGATAGAGTTGGGATCTTGGTGAGTTGTGACAGTTGAAGTTCCATGGGTTCAAACAGAGTTTGTTGTTGGGAGTGGATAAATATGGATTTCCAAATGCGGTATACCAGTCGGAAGGACACACTATTTTCATGATATTCCGATGTTTTTGGATTCTGCAGCAAAGTTAGTGGTCGATTAGGCAATGTCGTGCGCAGAAGCTCACTTTCAGTGGTCCAATCTGCTGAATCACAATATGTATGCAGTCAGTGTAAGAGAAGATGGAGAATTGGGGTTTACAAAGGAGAGTGTTACCGCGGAGGTGTTGTACTAGTGGCTAGGGTTGCAGCGGTCACTTCATCGGCCGGGCAAGCGCAACCTCATGAAGATCTTGCCACATCAGCAAAATATAAATCGTTCCGAAGGCAACACATATTTCTTCCCAGACACTCTGGGTGACCTCACCAGTGCTTCGAAGTACTTCTAGACGCTCCAAGACCCCCCTGGAGATAAGCAAAGTGCTCTGAGACTCTCCAGGAGCAATCCCAGGTGCTCCTGAAAGCATCTGAAGTTATGCAGTTGCATTCAGGATGCTTCGAGATTTGACTTATAGATTAGTCAAATTGTGGAGCTCCTGAGACCTCTGCGCAGATCTGCGGGAGACTTCGAGAGAACCTGAGACCGCTAGGCAGCTCTGCGGAATACTTCAGGAGCAGATGAGACCGCTGCACCGCTTCTGGGGACGACTTGGTGCCGTATTTTCACAGCAGTGGTTCATACATAACCACACGGAATTTCTTCTCATCATATTCATCTTTGTTACATTCACAACATTCACAACATCATAATACGGCATGCATTATTCAAGTCTTTCGATATATATACATATGGTCAATCTGGCTGCAGATGGTACTCGAGCATACTCGGAGGAGCACCTGGACACGCCCATTGAGCATCCAAACTGAAATTGATAAGAAAGAGCAGTTCTGGTTCGAGGAGCATGGGAATCGGGTGAGAAGATATGATACTACCCGGCGTTGAGGATACACGAACTCTCGGACAGACCGAGTGAGACCAAATGTTGGGAAAGATAGAGTGTGTATTTTCATCATATGATAAGATGAGATGGAAATGAGAGGATGTCTATGTACTCCGCAGTCTGCCTAATACTTCCTGTCACTCTGTCCACCTCCGTGACCCCTGTATCTCTGTACACCCGCTGTCGCACCTTGATAATGTACTTGGAGGCCGGGATCCAGCGTGCTTGGAGATGCACTTGGAGACTGAGATTGAGTGAACTCAGAGATGAACTTGGAGGCCGGGATCCAGCGAGTTTGGAGATGCACTTTGAGACCGAGAGATCGAGTGAACTCAGAGATGCATTCGGAGTCCGTGATTGAGCGAGTTTGGAGAGGCACTTGGAGGTGGAGATTGAGTGAAGCCGTAATTGAACGTGTTGGGAGATACACTTGGAGGCCATGATCAAACAAGATTGGAGGAGTACTTGGAGGCGGTTGATCTGGAAGCAATTGATCTGAAGGCGGTCAATCTGAAGAAAGTCAATCTGGAGGCAGTAGATCGGGAGGCATGTGTGATGGACGCTGAGAGTCTATTCATTGGTCAATACGTAATTGAGCGAATGTAGAGAATTGAGTACAACAAGGTCCACTGAGAGCTGAGAGACCGGCTGGGAGCGGGAGACAGTCGATCTTCGGATGATGCAGTACACGGTGTATGCAGTATGTGGTGTATGCAGTACTCAGTGTATGCTGTACTCAGTGTATGCTGTATTCAGTGTATGCTGTACTCAGTGTATACTGTACTCAGTGTTAACTCTTGATTAGTGGCATGGAGAGATAGAGAAGAGATGAATTAACTTTGTGTTCTTAGGTGACGGTAGAGTTGAGGGTGAGAAGGAGAGAGATGAGAAGTGATGGGGCAAATCATCATGAGAAAGTGGGACTTAAGAGAATTTTGTGTGTGAGTAAATTTACGATCCCCGATACGGCTGGTACGTGTCCCGATCCGGCGTGTACTTAAACCGATCCAAGGTCTACTCAACCCAATCAGGCATGCTGTACCCCTGATTTCTGATATCTGCTCGTATCCTCCACATTGTGCTCATCTCTATCCCCCATATCTCTCTCCCTCGTCCATAACTCTACCATCATCGCAGAACATGAAGTTAAGTCATCCCTCTCTATTTCTCCATGTCATGATCATGGGTTGACACTGAGTACAGCATACACTGCGTACAGCATCCACCGAGTGCAGCATCCACCCAGTACAGCATACACCGAGTAAAGTATACACCGAGTATAGCATCTACCCACGATAGTTTGTCTTCCATTGATTCTCATGATTACAAGTTGACCCCTGAATGTAGCTTCAGCTTCCAGCATGCCTCCCTACACAATCCACCGCCATCTAACCAGTTCTCCATGATAGCCCAAAGGTAAAGTCACCTTGGCACAGTCCCATGGTTGCGAGTGAACTAACTGATGAAATGAGTCTCAGCACCTGGCACGCCGTCCATCGAGTGCCTCCAAGTACTGGTCCAAACTCGCTTGGTTACGCCCTCCAAGTGTGTCTCCAAATTCGCTCGATTGCGGCCTGCAAGTGCATGTCGCCAAACTCGCTCGATCACGGCCTCCAAGTGCATATCTCCACACTTGCTCGATCACAGCCTCCAGGTGCAACTCCAAACTTGCTCGATTATGGCCTCCAGACTCGCTCTGTCGTGGCCCCAAAGTGCATATCTCCAAACTGGCTCGATCACGACCTCCAAGTGCATCTCCAAACTCGCTTGATCACCGCCTCCAAGTGTATCTCAAAACTCGCTCCATTACTTCCTCCAAGTGAATCTACAAACTTGCTCGATCACAATCTCGGAGTGCGTCTCTAAGTTCACTCTATCACAGCCTCCAAGTGTATCTCCAAATACGCTCGATTACTGCCACGAAGTGCATCTTCAAACTCGCTCGATCACTGTCCCGGAGTATATCTCTGAGTTCACCTGATCAACATTGTCAGGCGCACCTCGGATTGCTCTCAAGCACCGCCTGCTGCCACAGTCCAGATATACTGCATTTGGATGGGTAGCTATATTGATACATAGATTCATTGATTAGAATACACACCAAATACATGAGTTCTAAAAATCGTTGAACAATAAGTAGTAGCTATGAGTTCCAGGCGCACCAGCAGCGTTCCCGAAGAAAATGTTGTTTTTCCCAGACTACTCTACTGTGATTCGAGGCGCTCCCAGAATTGTCGCAGGCGCTCCGTAGTGCTCCCAGGATTGTCCTTGGCACTCCTAGGGTTGTCGCCGGTGCTCCCAGGTGCACCCAATGTTCTCTCCTGCGCTCTGAGGTGTTCCCAATCCTATCACAATCACTCCCATGGTACTCCTGTACCAGTCATCAGAGATCCCAGGTACTCTGAAAGCAGGCAGGAATGCCCTTCTAGGGTCTGATACTCTCCTGAAATTGACATATCTAGGTTTACACTCCACATCCTCTCAAACACTCCTGGAGTTTTCCAGTGACTAAAATGCATTTTGCTAATGCACAGATCTTAGATCACTATTGAGAATCATACCATTGAACCCACTTTCAAGATCACTCTGATCCATGTGTGCAACCATATCCTTATAACGCCGGACGCTGGCCTACTCGTCCTCACAGAGAGATGCAACATACTGGAAGAACGGTACAGGTACAATGAAGATTCTGGGGTCATCTCATTGATTCTAGTTGTTGTCAATGCCCAGATTGCTAGCAAATGGGCCATAAATAGCCACTCACACTAAGATGTTGTGCAGAATATCTTGCAAGAACGATATGAATGTGTCATGAGGTTTCATCTGACAGCGGAAAGACCAATGACAGCATGCAGTGCCGGCCAATTGAGGTGCAGCGAGCATTGAATTGGCATGCATGATCCAATCCAATGGAATCGCTAGGGTTGTAGGCTTGCATTACTTTGACAGTTACTTGTACTCTCAGAAACGAGCTTTTCTTAACTCAAGCGTTCATCACTATTTGTTCTTCATGCACTCTTGGGATTGGACATTGGTGGAAATCAGATATTGTCTGGTTATGATTTGTCCCGAACTTCAGGTGTTAAAGATATGCGCTGGGCCAGAGCTTGCCGGTCACCGAGTAAGCCGCTGAGCAGAGACTGCCACTCAGATTCTATCTCTTCGAGCTCTCTTGATGGAAATCGATTCATAATCCATTTTAAGATCCAGTTGTTGGCGGCCCGAACATACAAGTAAGTCAAAATGTAGTTAAGTTTGGATAAGAAGCGTTGTCAATTTAGGTCTATTGGAGGAAGTGTGGTATACAAGTGAGCGGGACTTGCCAGTCATGTGCAGAATTGCCGAGCAGAAGCTGTCTTTTGAGGTTCACTCTCTCAAGCTGCAGCTCGATTATGGAGCCTGAACAACAGACGCCATTTTAAGATCTTGGATATGTAAGGTCCGAACATACTCCTTAGTCATAATCCATTTAAGTGTTGGTACTTATCACCCAGGGCAGTGTATCTACTGTAAGTGTGTGGTGGACACCTTCCTCAAAGGATTGGTTGACACGGAGTGTGACATTTAGGGCATTTAAGCAGCGGCCTTCACAGACCGATCAGGCATAGAATCAGCTATTTGCTGAGGCTGAGTGGGATGAGCTGCGCCTGCATCTCCAAGTTTAGTGTCTGAAAGAAGACACTCTGTGTGTGCTGGCAGCCACAGATTCAAAGCATTCAGGAGGGAAGAAAATATGTTTGGAATGGAGCAAAATGCATCGTTCAAAGGTAATGCGAAGTGGGTATACACAGTTCAGATGGGTGCCTGGAGTGGGATCACATGTTAATAATGAGTGGCAGCTTGTCAAAATTGGCTGCTGAATAGAATATGCTCGCAGTGTCAAATCTGAGACCATCAACCTCGACAGGAGAGTTCATTTGGGGTGAGCCTTAACTGCATTCCTGAGCGAGGAAATACTCAGCTGTATTCTTCGGGTAAGCCTGGAATCCCCGAGCTGAGTTTAAGGATATGATACATCAACTTGATTTTGCGTAGACAGTCTGTCTATCTCTGGATGATTAGAGATATACTGTACTGGATGTGTCTCAGCAGCGTCGAGAAGTTGACAGCAATTCTCTTGCGCAATCGACTGTAAATTATTCAACATTGTTCATGCAGTGAATATCCCGAATTGTTTGGTGACGCAAGTATCCGGTGCGCCTGAACATGACATGCGATAACTATTTCGAATCAAACTTGTCAGTTCAGGGGCACTAAATAACACGCATCTTGCTTGCAGATTTCGCAATCACTATCCCACACGGACAATATCGCATGAAGATGAGCTCTGACTGCAGCATCAACAGATTCACACAAGAGAATATACGGCACCACTGAATTTCACTTAGTCCACGATTAAACTGGGCTACCGGCCATTGATCACATCTTGGTTTGTTAGGTGTTCTCTCCTGATAGCGGTAATGATACATGTTGACTGAAGCAAGTACACGTGACTACCATACGTAATTGGGTACCATTGGTCACGAAGCAAAACACCTTCTTGCGTATCAGCTCATGTCATCAGTCAGACGGCCTTTAGCGGGGTTACATCTGAGCCGTATGTAATGATTTGATAAGAGCTGTCTTATCAAGCGGATTCGCAAGATGATGCAATCATGACGCCATGACCGGGATGTGAAAAACCATCAGCGGGGCGCATGATTATCAATTACACCTACTGTACATTGATAGCGGGACAATACATCACGACGACGGAAAGTCGGGTGTGCAGCACGCGTTATGCAATATGCGATTAAGTGGGATCGTCGCACCTTTGCTCGAAGAGATAAGGATTAATGCGCGCAACCCCCGGATACAGAAGTCTGTA
>Ga0307515_10003519_pt1 | contig 32915 bp, 30 predicted proteins | sample 17_EM_MG_FD_194513 | JGI IMG/M metagenome (GOLD analysis project Ga0307515, IMG submission 194513) | Populus trichocarpa ectomycorrhiza microbial communities from riparian zone in the Pacific Northwest, United States - 17_EM | ecosystem: Host-associated > Plants > Roots > Unclassified | place... | reverse complement strand
ACTCGCCACCCTGTACAAGGTGCTCAACGACTGGTTTCCGGGTGCCGCCCACATGACCCAGGCCCAGGTCTGGAAAGGCTCCCGCCCCATGCTGCCCGATGGCCCACCGGTGCTGGGTGCGAGCGGGTTGCCCGGCGTGTGGCTGAACCTCGGCCACGGATCAAGCGGCTGGGCGCTGGCCTGCGGCTCGGCCCGCGTGGTGGCCGACTCCATCGCCGCCCGCGCACCGGACATCGATGTCGAAGGCCTGGGCATTGGGCGCCTGCATCGCTGAGGGTCAGCCTCGATGGACCGCATCCTTCCTGCAGATCATGACTGGCCGCTGCATGGCGTCGCGGCCTCGCGGCAGATCGAGCAGCAGGCGCTGGCCGGTGTTGAAGCCCATGCATTGATGCGTCGCGCCGGCGTCGCGGTGGCCTCACTGGCCCGAGCCCTTTGTCCGCACGCACGAAACGCTTGGGTCGCCTGTGGGCCGGGCAACAACGGCGGCGACGGATTGGAAGCTGCGATTCATCTGCACGCGGCCGGCCAGAATGTGGAGGTCACGCTCGCAGCCGATCCTGCGCGACTGCCGGCTGACGCACGCGCCGCACTGGCACGCGCACAAGTCGCGGGCGTGACGATCTCATCCGGGCGTGCGTCCCAAAACTCGCCCGACATCGCGATCGATGCCTTGCTGGGCCTGGGCAGCAACCGCGCCCCGGATGCCGCCCTTGCCGACTGGATCCGCCAGCTTAACGCCCTCACCTGCCCGGTGCTGGCCATCGATCTGCCTTCGGGTCTGAATGCAGACAGCGGCCAGGCTCACGGCAAGCACTGCGTCGTGGCCACGCACACGCTGGCCTTGCTTACTCTCAAGCCAGGTCTGTTCACGGGTTCTGGGCGTGACCATGCCGGCGATGTGTGGCTTGACATGCTGGGCGTCGAACCTGACTCCACCTCACCGACAGCGCGGCTCAACGCGGCAGCGGGACCTGCCTTGAGGCGCAAGCACGCACAGCACAAAGGCAGCTTCGGCGACGTTGCTGTCGTCGGTGGTGCCACCGGCATGGCGGGTGCAGCGCTGCTGGCCGCGCGCGCTGCTCATGCGGCCGGCGCAGGCCGGGTGTATGTGAACTTTCTCGATGGTGGCGCCACGGCACTCGACCTCCAGCGCCCGGAGTTGATGTTCCGGCCTTCGTGGTGGCAAGAGCCTGCTCAAACACTCAGCCAGGCCACCGTCGTCTGCGGCTGTGGTGGAGGTGATGCTGTGCGCGCCGTGCTGCCTCGGCTGCTGAGTTCGGCAGGTCGTCTGGTGGTGGACGCCGATGCGCTCAACGCCGTGGCGTCAGACACCTCGCTGCAACACCTGCTGACGGCCCGGCTTTCACACGGCAAGGAGACGGTGTTGACGCCCCACCCGCTGGAAGCCGCTCGCCTGCTGAACACCAACACGAACGCCGTGCAAGCCGATCGCATCGCCGCCGCACAACAGCTGGCCGAGCGCTTCGCATGCGTGGTCGTCCTCAAGGGATCGGGCTCGGTGATCGCGTCGCCCAACTCTGTGCCTTGGATCAATGTGACCGGCAACGCCGCACTGGCAACTGCCGGCACAGGCGACGTGCTCGCTGGCTGGCTGGGCGGCTGCTGGTCGGCTTCTCGCACCGACGCTCTGCACGCCGCACGGCGGGCCACCTGGCGTCACGGCCATGCTGCCGACCTCTCTACGACGACGCCCTTGCGCGCAGCCGGTCTGATTGAGGCGATGCACGCGGCATCGCTTCGCTGATCAACGCCGGCGAGTTGCTTTGCCTGCCGATTGGCGTGCGGCGGATTTCGCTGCACGCACCGGGTGAGGCGCACTCTTCTTGCCCGCAGCCGTGTTCTTGCGAGCCTTGGTCGCGGCCTTGACGGCTCGATCGGCTTCTTTGACGGCAGCCAGTTCGGCTACCGGGCCCGACCCCTTCTCCAGCCCCGCCTTGTCGCGCTTGGCTCGGGCGACAAGCGCGGCCTCTTCGCCCTCGTGAACCATGCGGAAGTCGATCTTGCGGCCATCAAGATCGACACGGCTGACCTGCACCCGCACGCGCGACCCTACAACGTAGCGCAGGCCTGAGCGTTCGCCGCGCAATTCCTGCCGCGCTTCGTCGAAGCGGAAGTACTCGCCGCCCAGCTCGGTGATGTGGATCAGCCCTTCGACATACAAACCATCGAGCGTCACGAACAAGCCGAAGCTGGTGACGGCACTGACGGCACCACCGAACTCCTCGCCAAGGTGTTCGCGCATGTAGCGGCACTTGAGCCAGGCCTCCACGTCGCGCGAGGCTTCGTCAGCGCGTCGCTCGTTGGCACTGCAATGCGCGCCGACGACTTCCCATTGCTCGTCTTCGGCGCCTGCGCTCTTGCGTGCCTTGGAGGCGGCCTCTAGCGAGCCGCTCAACAGGTTGTAGCGCTTGCTGAGCAACAGCGCCTTGATCACCCGGTGGACAAGCAGGTCGGGGTAGCGCCGGATTGGGCTGGTGAAGTGCGTGTAGGCCTCGTAAGCCAAGCCGAAGTGGCCGCTGTTGGTGCCGGTGTAGATGGCCTGCTGCATCGAGCGCAGCAGCATCGTGTGGATCTGCTGGGCATCGGGCCGGTCTTTGGTCGCGGCGGCGATCGCCTGGTACTCACCCGGCTTCGGATCGTCGCTGATGCTCAAGCCCAGCCCCAATTGCTTCAGGTAGTTCTGCAGCAGCGTCTTCTTTTCGGGCGTCGGCCCTTCATGCACGCGGTAAAGCGAAGAATGCTTGGCTTGCGCGATGAAATCAGCCGAGCAGACGTTCGCCGCCAGCATGGCCTCTTCGATCAGCTTGTGCGCTTCGGTGCGAGTGCGCGGCACGATCTTCTCGATGCGGCCGTTGTCGTCGCAGACGATCTGCGTCTCGGTCGTTTCGAAGTCGACCGCGCCACGCTTGGCGCGCTCCTTCAGCAAAGCACGATAGACCTCGTGAAGATGCAGAAGATGCGGCACCAGGTCCTTGCGCCGCGCGGCTTCCGGCCCGCGCGTGTTGGACAAGATGGCTGCCACCTCGTTGTAGGTGAAACGCGCATGCGAGCAGATCACCCCCGGGAAGAACTGGTAAGCGTGGATCTCGCCGGTCTGGGTGATGAGCATGTCGCACACCATGGCCAAACGGTCTTCGTTCGGATTCAGCGAGCACAGCCCGTTGGAGAGCTTCTCAGGCAGCATCGGGATGACGCGGCGCGGAAAGTACACCGAGGTCGCGCGCTCGTAGGCGTCGTCATCGATGGGCTCGCCAGGCTTCACGTAGTGGCTCACGTCGGCAATCGCGACCACCAGGCGCCAGCCTTCGAAGGCTGTCTTGCCGCGGCCGGTCTTCACAGGCTCGCAGTACACCGCGTCGTCGAAGTCGCGTGCGTCTTCACCATCGATGGTGACGAGCGGCACATCGGTGAGGTCGATGCGGTCCTTGCGGTCGGTGGGGCGAATCTTGTCGGGTAGGGTCGCGGCCTGCGCTTGCGTTTCGGACGAGAAACGATGCGGCACTTCGTACTTGCGCACCGCGATCTCGATCTCCATGCCGGGGTCGTCGATCTCGCCGAGCACCTCGGTCACCCGCCCCATGGGCTGCGAATACAACGAAGGCGGCTCGGTGAGTTCGATGGCGACCACCTGCCCCACGGTCGCATTGGCGATCGCGTTCTTGGGCACCATGATGTCTTGCCCGTAGCGCTTGTCTTCGGGTGCCACGAGCCAGATGCCGCTCTCGTGCAGCAGACGGCCGATGATCGGCGCCTTCTTGCGTTCGAGGATTTCAAGCACGCGCCCTTCGGGCCTGCCCTTGCGGTCGTAGCGAATCACGCGCGCCTTCACGCGGTCGCGGTGCAAGACGGCGCGCATCTCCTGCGGGGATAGATAAAGATCGGGCTGGCGGTCGTCGCGCACGAGAAACCCGTGACCATCGCGGTGACCTTGCACAGTGCCTTCGACTTCGCTCATCAGTTCGGTACCGATGGCTGAAGCGTTTGAGAAATTTGTTTGTTTAATGATATAGTCCAAGACTTCCTGAAATGCCCAGGTGGCGGAATTGGTAGACGCACTAGTTTCAGGTACTAGCGGGTAACTCCGTGGAGGTTCGAGTCCTCTCCTGGGCACCAAGATAAAGATGAAACCAACGAGGCCTGCACGCAAGTGCGGGCCTTTTTGTTTGGTGCTTCGTGATGTGATTGACTGAGAGATGCAAAGCCGCTGTCGGTGACATTCATTGCGGCCTGCATGTTCGTACGTTTGCCGTCAAATCGCAAACTTCTTCGCCAGGCCTTCGGGCCGAAGGTCGTCGTACTCTTCGAACGGTTGGTGAATCCAAGGGCTCGTCGGCAGCAACTCGACGTAATAGTCGGGCGTGTAGCTCGAGACACCCTTGGTCCAGATCACCGCAGAGCGCAGCTCAGTGATCGAAGGCATGCCGCGCAAGCGGTCGACCACGGCACGCAAGGTCACACCCGAATCGGCCAGGTCGTCGACCAGCAGCACCCTGCCCGCCAGTTCGCCTTTGGGCAGCGTGATGTATTTCGCCATGTCGAGGCGGCCCTGGATGGTGCCCGCTTCTGCCCGATACGAGCTGGTCGACATGATGCCCAACGGCTTGTCGAACACACGCGACAACACATCGCCGGGCCGCATGCCACCGCGCGCCAGGCACAGGATCTGGTCGAACTGCCAGCCCGAGGCGTCGACCTTGAGCGCAAGGCGCTCGATCAGCATGTGGTACTCGTCCCAGGAGACGTAAAGGTGTTTGCCGTCGTCAGTCAACATGTCGAAGTTCCTTGGCTTCAGGCTTGATAAGGGTGGCGCAGCAGGATCGTGTGTTCGCGGTCCGGCCCGGTGGACACCATGTCGATCGGCGCCCCGATGAACTCCTGCACACGCTCCAAGTAGCGGCGCGCATTCAGCGGCAGCTCATCCCATTGCGTGATGCCAGCGGTCTTCTCGGTCCAGCCCGGGAAGGTGTCGTAGATTGGCACGCAGGCTTCAATGTCGTCGGCATCCAACGGCAGGATGTCGATGCGCTTGCCGTTGAGCTCATAACCCACGCACACCTTGATCTCGGGCAGACCATCCAACACGTCGAGCTTGGTGATGCACAGGCCCGAGATGCCATTGATGATCTTCGAGCGCTTGAGCAGCGCCGCATCGAGCCAGCCGCAGCGACGCGGTCGGCCAGTCACTGTGCCGCGCTCTTGGCCCACGGTCGACAAGTGGTGACCGACGGTGCCCGGCACATCCATGTCGAGCTCGGTCGGGAACGGGCCGCTGCCCACGCGCGTGGTGTAGGCCTTGGTGATACCGAGGATGTAGTGCAGAAAGTCCGGCCCGACGCCTGCGCCCGCCGATGCGTTGCCCGCCACGCAGTTGCTCGAGGTCACGTACGGGTAGGTACCGTGGTCGATGTCGAGCAAGGTGCCTTGCGCGCCTTCGAACAAGATGTTGGCACCCTGCTGATGGGCGGTGTAGAGCGCGTAGCCCACGTCGGCCAGCATCGGCTTGAGCTGCTCGGCGACTTTCATTGCATGGTCGAAGATCGGCTGGAACTCCAGCGGCTTCGATTTCAGGTACCCGGCCAACGCAAAGTTGTGCAGTTCCAGCAACTCCCGGAGCTTCTTCGCGAAACGCTCGGGGTGCTTCAAGTCTTGCACACGCATCGCACGGCGCGCTACCTTGTCTTCGTAGGCGGGGCCGATGCCCTTGCCGGTGGTGCCGATCTTGCCGGCGCCACTGGTTTCACGCAGCGCTTCGCGAGCCTTGTCCACCTCCACGTGGAAAGGCAGGATCAAGGGGCACGATTCGCTGACGAACAGGCGCGAGCGCACCTCCACGCCGATGGCCTCCAGCCGTTCGATCTCGCTGAGCAAGTGGCTCGGGTCAACCACCACACCGTTGCCGATGTAGCAGGCCACGCCCTCGCGCATGATCCCCGACGGGATCAGCTGCAGCGCCGTTTTCACGCCCTTGATCACCAGCGTGTGACCGGCGTTGTGCCCGCCTTGAAAACGGACCACGGCCTGGGCGTGATCGGTCAGCCAGTCGACGACCTTGCCTTTGCCTTCGTCACCCCACTGGGTGCCCACCACGACCACGTTGTGGCCGCTGCGCTTCTGTTGCATTGCTTGAATGTCCGTTGCTTGAAAAATAGAGGGCGGCGTCAGAGCGAGTGCACGAGCCACTGGCCGTTCACCGAAGCCAGTTCACGATCGCAAGCGAACTCTTCGCCTTCGTGCTCGTGCCCCGGCAGGATGCAAACCACCGACTCGCCCTGCTCGCGCAAACTGCGAATCGCAGACCGCAGGCCAGCGTCCTCGCCCCACGGGGCACGGATCGCGGGGCGCATGACGCGAGTCGGCGCCAGCAGCACGAGTTGCTTCAAATCCATGCTGAAGCCCGCCGCCGGGCGGTTGCGCCCGAAGACTGCACCCACCTCGTCATAGCGGCCACCGCGCACGACGGCATCGCTGGAGCCTGCTGCGTAAACCGCGAAACGCGCACCGCTGTAATAGGCATAGCCCGTCAGATCGGCCAGATCGAATCCGATGCGCACCTGCGGATAGGCCTGCCGCAGGTGCTGGGCCAGCCAAGCCATGTCATCGAGCGCCGCGCTGATCAACGGGTGAGCCGGCAATTCGCGGCGCGCGGCTTGAAGAACGTCTTCGCCACCGTAGAGCCGGAGCAAGGCCTGCAAGCCTTGCCGGGCAGGTACCGGCAGATGCGCCACCTGCACTTCCATCGCCGCCTGGTCCTTGGTGGCCAGGGCGGCATAGATCTGAGCCTGTGTCGCGGCGTCGAGCGGCAGACCAGCCAACAGGCCACGCACGATGCGTGCATCACCCATGTCCAGAGCCAGTTGAGACACGCCAGCGCTTTGCAGGCCGTCGAGCGCCAGTTCCTGCACTTCCAGGTCGGCCTCGAGGCCGGCATGGCCGTAGATCTCGGCACCGAATTGCAGCGGCTCGCGCGTCCCGTGCAGACCGTCCGGCCGGGTGTGCAGCACCGGGCCGCAGTAGCAAAGCCTCGTCACACCTCGGCGATTGAGAAGGTGCGCATCGATGCGTGCCACCTGCGAGGTGGTGTCGGCACGCACGCCCAGCGTGCGCCCGCTGAGCTGATCGACCAGCTTGAAGGTCTTCAGGTCGAGTTCGCGGCCGGTGCCGGAAAGCAACGAGTCCAGGTGCTCCAGCAGCGGCGGCATGACCAACTCGAACCCGTAGCCGCGAGCCCCGTCAAGCAGATCGCGACGGAGTTCTTCAATGCGTCTGGCCTGCGCAGGCAGAACATCGGCAATGTGCTCGGGCAGCAGCCAAGCAGACGACATGTGAAATGACCGGGGGATTAAAAAAGAGATTGTACCGGCCGGCGTTGCGCCGCCGCTCAGCCGTCAGGGCCAGAAAAGCAACAGCGCCGCCACGCCGGCAATCATGCTGCTCAGTCCAATGAAACGGATCTGCCCGTCGCTCATCTGGATCGCGCGCTCGAACACCTTGCGCCAGGTCGGCGGGCTGAGGAAGGGCAGCAGCCCTTCGATCACCAGCATCAGCGCCAGTGCGCTCAGCAGCAGGTCCGACGACATCGGCGCGCCGACCTATTTCTTGGCAGCGGCCTTGGCGGAAGATGCCGCGCCGGCTTCTCCCCGCATGGCCTTGAAGAACTCGCTCGATGGGTCGACCACGATGACGTCAGACTTGTTCTGGAAGCTCGCTCGGTAAGCCTCCAGGCTGCGATAGAACTTGGCGAACTGCGGATCGCGACCGAAGGCATCGGCATACAGGGCGGACGCCTTGGCGTCGCCATCGCCCTTGATCGTCTGCGCGTCGCGGTAGGCGTCGGCGAGGATCACGTCGCGCTGCCGCTCGGCATCGGCACGGATCTTTTCGGCTTCGGCGAAACCGGTGGAGCGAAGCTGATTGGCCACGCGCTTGCGTTCGGACTCCATTCGCCCGTAGACCGAACTCGTGATGTTCGATGAGAAATCGACACGCTTGATGCGGACGTCGATGATTTCAATACCAAATGCCTTGCCTTCGTCAGCGAGGCGTTTGCGCACGCCTTGCATCACGTTGTCGCGGTCGGTAGAGAGCATGGCCTGCACGGTGCGCTTGGTCACCTCTTCATTGAAGGCACCCTGCACGATCGGGCTCAGGCGCGCTTCCACGTTGCGCATGTCGGTGCCGTTGTTGCGGATGAACTGGCGCGGGTCGGTCACCCGCCACTTCACCAGCCAGTCGATCACCAGGCTCTTCTTCTCGGCGGTAAAGATGGGGCGGGTTTCCGGGCTGTCCAGCGTCTGCATGCGGCGGTCGAGGAAGACCACGTTCTGCAATGGCGGGGGCTGCTTGAACTTGAGGCCGGGTTCGGAGATCACTTCCTTGATCTCACCCAGTGCATAGATCACGGCGAACTGCCGCTGGTCGACGATGAACAGCGTGGAGTACACGAGCATCAGCACCACCAGGGCGCCGATTGCGATTGTTCCGATTCGATTCATTTTCTTGTTCCCTGCCGTCTCAGCGAGCGTCGCGATCGCGGCTGCGTTGCCCGTCGCGCAGGCGAATGTCTGCGGACCCTGAGCCGGCCGAACTGCTCTCGGGCGTCGGCGTAGCGGGCACCACCGGTACCGGCACTGGCGTGGCGCCAGACTGCTGGATCAGCTTGTCGAGCGGCAGATAAAGCAGGTTGGAGTTGTTGTGGCTGTCGACCATTACCTTGGTCACGCTGGAGAAAATCTGCTGCATGGTGTCGATGTAGATGCGGTCTCGCGTGACGCCTGGTGCCTTCTGGTACTCGGCCAGCACGCGGTTGAACCGCTGCGCATCACCTTCAGCACGGGCGACCACGCGCGCCTTGTAGGCCTCGGCTTCTTCGTGCAGGCGTGCAGAACTGCCCTTGGCCTTGGGAATCACGTCGTTGGCATAAGCCTGGCCTTCATTCTTGGCTTTTTCGCGGTCGGCCCCCGCACGGAAGGCATCGTCGAACGCCGCCTGGACCTGTTCAGGTGCTTGAACGCTGCCCACGTTCACGTTGACGATCAGGATGCCTGTGTTCAACCGGTCGAGCTGCACCTGCACCGACTTGATCAGTTGAGTGGAGATTTCATCGCGCTGCTCGTACAGCACCGAATCCATCTCGCTCTTGCCGACGATCTCGCGCACGGCTGATTCGGCAGCCTGAATCACCGCGTCGTCGGGATTCTTATTCTCGAACAGGTAGGCGCGCGCATCCTTCAGGCGGTATTGCACCGTGAACCGGATGTCGACGATGTTCTCGTCTTTCGTGAGCATCGACGATTCGCGCAGCCCGGTGGCCTGCACCACTGCGTTGCGCCCCACCTCAACGGAGCGCAGCTGGGTTACCGGGACGACCTCGTTCGCCTGGAACGGGTACGGGAAGCGCCAATTGAAGCCGGCATCTACCGTGTGGCTGTACTTGCCGAAAGACGTGACAACGGCCTGCTGGCCTTCCTGCACGATGAAGAAACCACTGGCGCCCCATATCAGCACGATCACCCCTGCCACGAGGCTGATACCGATGCCGGCGTTCTTCATGTCGGGCTGGAAGTTGGGGCCGCCGTTGCCTGAACCGTTCGGTCGCGGGCCGCCCTTGCCACCAAAGAGACCACTCAGCTTGCGGTTGAAGTCGCGCCAGAGTTCGTCCAGATCGGGCGGCCCGTCACCGCGGCCACCGCTGTTGAGCACGAGGGCGGACTGGCCACCGAGGCGGCGACGGGTCGCAGCACCCACGCCGCCGATCAAGGCCCACACGGCAGCAGCCACCTCGGACGCCCGGGCGGCGAAACCTGTGAACTGGGGGGAAGGAGCGCTCATGGTCATAGAGGTGTCAGAGTTGTCTTCTGTGCGCCGAATCAAGGGGTTCATCGATGGGATCGTCCGGCGAGGCATGAGGTGAGGCCATCTCGGCAAGGTTCAAGTCAGGGGACAATTCGCCAGTGACTGCGACCGACAACAGGCGCCGCAGTTCAATCAATCCGGTTCCGTGCAGCGCGCTCACGAAGACGCGTGGGACGTGCACGCCGCCCTCCAGCTCCAGCACGTCGCTCACGACCCGCGGTCGCCGCGATTCTTCGAGATTATCGAGCTTGTTGTAGACGAGGATCTGAGGAATGCCGTCGGCGCTGATATCACGCAGAACACGCTGGACCTCGGCGATCTGCTCGTCCAGCACCGGGCTTGCGGCATCCACCACATGCAACAGCAGGTCAGCTTCGGCTGCTTCCTGCAGCGTGGCCTCGAATGCTTCAACCAGCTTGTGCGGCAGATCGCGGATGAAGCCGACGGTGTCCGACAGCGACACCGAGCGGCCCACGTCTTCCAGATACAACTGGCGCGTCGTCGTGTCGAGGGTGGCAAACAGTTGGTCGGCCGCATACGAGCGCGCCTTGACCAGCGCGTTGAACAAGGTCGACTTTCCGGCGTTGGTGTAGCCCACCAGCGAAACGCGAAAGGTGCCGCTGCGTTCGCGCGATTTGCGTTGCGTACCGCGCTGGCGCTTGACGCGGACGAGCCGCTCCTTCACGGTCTTGATGCGCTCGCCGATCATCCGGCGATCGAGTTCGATCTGTGCTTCGCCCGGGCCACCGCGGTTGCCGATACCGCCGCGCTGGCGCTCCAGGTGGCTCCACCGGCGGACGAGGCGGGTCGACAGGTACTGCAAGCGCGCGAGCTCCACCTGCAACTTGCCCTCGTGGCTTTGCGCGCGAGCGGCAAAGATCTCGAGGATGAGCATGGTGCGGTCAGCCACGGCCACGCCAAGATGGCGCTCGAGGTTGCGCTGCTGCGCCGGCGACAAGGCCTGGTCGAACAGCACGGCTTCCGCCTGATGGCCGAGGACCAAGGCCTTGATTTCGTCGGCCTTGCCCGAACCGATGAAGAGCGCCGGGTCGGGCGCCTTGCGCCGCGCGATCACGCGCGCCACGGGCACGTCACCCGCCGACTCGGCCAGCAAAGCCAATTCGTCGAGGCTCGCATCGAAATGGGATCTGCCCCCGAAATCGACGCCCACGAGAATGGCGCGAGGAAGGTCTCCCGCCACCGAAGTGACGGTAGGTGCCGCTGCAGTCAAGGTAAGTACCGCCTCGGCAGGTGCCGCCTGGCTTTCAGGTCTGCTCCGGCGTCTCGGCGGCGTGGAAGTTCACCGCGCGGCCCGGCACCACAGTGGAGATGGCGTGCTTGTAAACCATCTGCGTCACGGTATTGCGAAGCAGCACCACATACTGGTCGAAAGACTCGATGTGGCCCTGGAGTTTGATGCCGTTCACAAGGTAGATCGACACCGGAACGTGCTCTTTGCGAAGCAGGTTCAGAAATGGGTCTTGTAGAAGCTGCCCTTTGTTGCTCACGATATGCTCCGTGATGGAAAGTGAATGAGGCTGGCACGTTAACACAGGGCTGTGCTGCGGCGCCGCAATAGCCGCCAATGAACTTAGTCTTTGTCGGCGAAGGGATTCTTCGACGAACGCAGCTCGATCTTCAGCGGCGTGCCCACCAGTTTGAAGTGCTCGCGGAAGCGCGCTTCCAGGAAGCGCTTGTAGACGTCGGTCACGTGCTCCAGCGAGTTGCCGTGAATGACGATCAAAGGCGGGTTCATCCCACCCTGATGCGCATAACGCATCTTGGGACGGAAGGCACCGGCCCGCTTCGGTGTCTGGAACTCCACCGCCTCTTGCAGCAGGCGCGTCAGCACCGGCGTCGTCATCTTGCGATTGGCCGAAGCGTATGCATCGGCAATGGCTTGCCAGACCGGCCCCAAGCCCTGGCGCTTGAGCGCCGAGATGCGCAGCACCGCAGCGAACTTCAGAAAGGCCAGGCGCGCGGCGATCGAACGTTCCAGCGTTTCGCGCTGGTAGTCGTCGATGGCATCCCACTTGTTGACGGCCAGCACCACAGCGCGGCCGCTCTCGAGGACGTAGCCGGCGATGTGGGCGTCCTGCTCGGTCACACCTTGCGTGGCGTCGAGGAGCAGGAGCACGACGTCGGCGCTGGCAATCGCCTGCAGCGTCTTGACGACCGAGAACTTCTCGATCGCTTCGAAGACCTTGCCCTTGCGACGCAGACCTGCCGTGTCGATCAACTCGAACTTCTGGCCGTGGCGCTCGAAGGGCACGGTGATCGCGTCGCGCGTCGTGCCCGGCTGGTCGAATGCCACCAGCCGCTCTTCGCCCAGCCAGGTGTTGATGAGGGTGGACTTGCCGACGTTCGGGCGGCCCGCCACCGTCAGGCGGATGGGTGCGTTCTCGGGCGTTTCTTTGGGCTCGGGATCGGGCTCGAAGCCTTCGAGCACGGCGTCGAGCAGGCTGCGAATGCCTTGCCCGTGTGCCGACGAGATCGGGTGCGGGTCGCCCATGCCCAGCTCGTACAACTCACCCAGCAGCGGCGAATCGACCATGCCTTCGGCCTTGTTGGCCGCGAGGAATACTTTCTTGTTGACCGAGCGCAGGTAGCGCGCGATGTCATGGTCTTGCGCCGACACGCCGGTGCGGATGTCCACCACGAAGATCACTGCATCGGCCTCGGCCACGGCCTGGCGCGTCTGCTTGGCCATTTCCTTGACGATGCCGGTGGAGCTGTCGGGCTCGAAACCACCGGTGTCGATAACGATGTACTCGCGATCGGCCAGACGGCCGTCTCCATAGTGCCGATCGCGCGTGAGCCCGGCAAAGTCGGCCACGATGGCGTCGCGGCTCTTGGTCATGCGGTTGAACAACGTGGACTTGCCCACGTTGGGCCGTCCGACCACCGCAATCACGGGTTTCATGGTGCGAGTTTCATTCGGGGCGGAAGGCGAAGAGACCGCCATCTCGCGTGACCACAAGCAGTGTCAGCCCCGACGCCACCGGCGTCACCCGGATCGGCGTGCCGTCGGTGGGCAGGCGAAGCACGGCCGCGCCGGTTTCGCTCGCGAACCAATGCACCATGCCCTCGACGTCACCCATGACAAAGGCCTTGCCCACGCCGAGCGGCGCAGTCAGGTTGCGGTAGAGCAGTTTCTCGACGGTCCAAGCGATGGTGCCGTCGGCAGTGCGCCATGCCGAGATGCGGTCTGAAGCATCGGTACCGACGACCATTTGCGCGTCGGCCCCCACGCCGGTAACGCCACCGGCGTTGCGCGTCCACACCGGGCTGCCGCGCTCGGCATTGACGCACGCCACGGCCGACTGGAAGGCTCGGGCGCAGATAACTTCACCAAGGCGCACCGAAGGTCCGACCAGATCGGCCAGTCGCTCGACCTCGTTGGTACCGCGCGGCGAGGCCACCGTAGCCTCCCAGCGCAGCGAGCCCCGCAATGGATCCAGGCCCGCCATCTTGGCACCCTGGCCCACGACCAGCGTGTCTTTGTAGGGCACCAGCACGCCGGGGCTGGCCAGCGTGAGGGCATCGTTCGGGCGCTGGTAGGACCACAGCTTGCGACCGTCGAGCGCGTCGAAGGCCATCACCGTGCGATCAACGGCCAACACGAACACGCGCTCGCCCGCCACCAAAGGCGCCGTCACCACGCGCGATGGCAATTGCTGACGCCATTTCTCTTTGCCGGCTTCGAGCGTCACGAGCACGTTGTCGCGCGTCACCACGCTGGCAAAACGGCCGTCGCTGCCGACGCCCGCACTGAGCTTGTCACCGATCTCCGCGTGCCACTGCTCGGCGCCCGTGTCCGCCTGCAACGCCATCACCGTGCCGCTGTCGTCGGCGACGGTGAAGGTCGAACCGTTCACCGCCACGGCCAGCGGGAACTTCACCGTGCCGATGCTCTGCTTCCACACCTGGCGGCCCGCCACCTGCGGTGTCAGCGGCTCCAGCGGTGTGGGATCGGGCTTGGGCGTACCGGCGCAGCCGGCCAGCAACAAGCCAACAAGGACCAAACCGGCCCAACGTCGAAGGACCCTCGTGTCCAACCTCATTGGCTGGTCCCTGCACTGGCAGCGGCCTTGGCAGGCTCCGCACTGACAGCAACGCCCAAGGCAGCCAGCTTGGATTCGATCAGGCGGCGGTACTCAACCGTCTCATCCATCGTCTTCCAGGCCAGGCCGTAGGCGGTCTTGGCTTCTTCGGTCTTGCCCTGCGCCAACAGCACGTCGCCGCGGCGATCGGCAACCAGCGCTGCAAACTCCTTGGCGTCCGCGCCATCAAGCTGCTTGAGCGCTTCGTCGTATTTCTTCTGGTCCAGCAACAAGCCGGCGAGACGCAGGCGGGCCACGGTGCGGTACTCGGTTTCGGTGGCGCTCTCGCTGGCCCAGGTCAGCGTGGCGCGGGCGGCATCGGCCTGCCCTTTCTCAAACTGAAGCTTGGCAGCCAGCAAAGCGCCCTGCTGCGCATAGCCGCTGCGCGGAAAGCGCTCCTTGATGTCGGCAAAGACGCGTGCGGTCTTGTCCAGGTCACCGGCCTGCGCGGCCTTGTCGAGTTCGTCGTACAAGGCACCTGCCTTGACGGACTGATCGCGCTGCCAGTTGTTCCACACCGTCCAGCCAGCAAACCCGGCCAGCGCGAGGATCAGCACCCAGGTGATGAGGTTGCCGTATTGCTTCCAGAAAGCTTTCAGCTGGTCGAGCTGTTCTTGTTCTTCAAGGTCGAGATGCGTGGCCATGGGGAGTGATCTTTCAGACGAATCGAGGATTATGCGTTGAGCAGTTCGGCAGCCCAATCGGCCACCTCGGCAAGCGGCAAGCTGCGCTGCGGCATGGCGGTATCGCGCAGCGACTTCAGCGCCACTTCGCCGCGGGCCAGTTCGTCGTCACCGAAGATCAGTGCGTACTGGGCGCCGCTGGCATCCGCACGCTTGAACTGCGCCTTCATGCCACCGCCGCCCGCATGCATCAGCACCGAGACGCCCGCGTAGCGCAGTTGTTCCAGCACGATCATCACTCGCGGCATCGCCTGGGCGGACGGCACGATGGCATAAGCACGCGGCGCAGCGCTGGGCACCGGCAGCGCCAGTTCCATCATCAGCAGCAACAGGCGTTCGATGCCGAGGCCGAAGCCGACGGCTGGTGCCGGCTTGCCGCCCAGTTGCTCCAGCAGGCCGTCGTAGCGGCCGCCGCCGCACACGGTGCCCTGCGAGCCCAGATGGTCGGTCACCCACTCGAAGACGGTGAGGTTGTAGTAATCCATGCCGCGTACGAGACGCGGGTTGATGCGGTATGCGAGGCCGGCTGCGTCGAGGATCGCGCGCACGGCGTTGAAGTGAGCCAACGATGCTTCGCCGAGGAATTCCATCAGCTGGGGCGCGGCCTCGACCATTGCCTGCATCGCCGGGTTCTTGGTGTCGAGGATGCGCAGCGGGTTGCTGTGCAGGCGGCGCTTGCTGTCTTCGTCGAGCACCGCGGCGTTCTGCTCGAAGTGGCGAATCAGTGCTTCGCGGTGCGCGCGACGCTCGTCGGGCTGGCCCAAACTGTTGAGTTCGAGCCTCACATGCTGGCCTTCGACGAGACCGAGTGCACGCCACAGGCTGCGCGCCATGAGAATCATCTCGGCATCGACATCCGGCCCAGCAAGCCCGAGAGCTTCGACGTCGAGTTGGTGAAACTGGCGATAGCGCCCCTTCTGAGGGCGTTCGTGGCGGAACATCGGCCCCATCGTCCAGATGCGCAGCGGGCCGTTGTAGAGCGCGTTGTGCTCGACCATCGCACGCACGATGCCGGCCGTGGCCTCGGGGCGCAAAGTGAGCTTGTCGCCGTTCATCGAATCGGTGAAGGAATACATCTCCTTCTCGACAATGTCGGTCACCTCGCCCAGCCCGCGCACGAACAGCGCCGTCGGCTCAACGATGGGCGTCAGCAGGTACTGGTAGCCGTAGCGTGACAGCACTGTGCGCACCGTTGTTTCAAACCATGCCCAGAGGGCCGAGTCGGGCAGCTTGTCGGTACGCGGCACCGAGGGCGGCAGGATGTCGTTCATGCCCTTCACGGCCTGCAGGGCGATGTTGTTGTTGGCCATTTGAAAAAGTAAGGTTGAGTCGAACCAGAATCACCGTCTTGCCGACGGCGCGGCAGGCCGCGTGCGCCGAGCCCTCAGGCCGGCGCGGTCGAATGCTGGGTGGTCGCAGCGCCGTAGCGCTTCTCGATGTAGTTCTCGACCAGCGCCTGGAACTCTTCTGCGATGGCAGGCCCGCGCAGCGTGAGCGCCTTCTCGCCGTCGATGAACACCGGCGCGGCCGGCGCTTCGCCATTGCCAGGCAGGCTGATGCCGATGTCGGCGTGCTTGCTTTCGCCCGGGCCGTTGACGATGCAGCCCATCACCGCCACCTTCATCTTCTCGACACCTGGGTAACGCGCACGCCACACCGGCATCTGCGCGCGCAGGTAGTCGTCGATCGACTTGGCCATCTCCTGGAAAGTCGTGCTGGTGGTGCGTCCACAACCTGGGCATGCCGTCACGCTCGGGTTGAAGGAGCGCAAACCCAGCGATTGCAGGATTTCGAGCGCGACGACCACCTCTTGCGTTCGGGCCTCGCCCGGCTGCGGTGTGAGCGACACACGAATCGTGTCGCCGATGCCCTCTTGCAGCAACAACGACAGCGCCGCTGTAGAAGCCACCGTGCCCTTGGTGCCCATGCCGGCCTCGGTGAGCCCAAGGTGCAAGGCGTAGTCGCAACGCTTGGACAGTGCGCGATACACCGACACCAAGTCCTGCACGCCCGACATCTTGCAAGACAGCACGATCTTGTCCGCGCCCAAGCCGATCTCTTCGGCACGGCGAGCCGACTCGATGGCCGAGGTGATGATGGCCCGGTACATGATCTGCTGCGGCTCGAAAGGCTCGGCCAGCTTGCCGTTGTCGTCCATCATCTGCGCGAGCAGTTCCTGGTCGAGGCTGCCCCAGTTGACGCCGATGCGCACCACCTTGTCGTACTTGGCGGCCACTTCGACCATCTGCGCGAACTGACGGTCGCGCTTGTCGCCCTTGCCAACATTCCCAGGGTTGATGCGGTACTTCGACAAGGCTTCGGCACAGGCCGGGAAGTCGGTCAGCAGCCGGTGGCCGTTGTAGTGAAAGTCGCCGACCAGCGGCACGTCGATGCCCATGCGATCGAGTTGCTCGCGGATGTGCGGCACGGCGGCAGCGGCCTCGGGCGTGTTGACGGTGATGCGCACGAGTTCGGAGCCGGCGACAGCCAGCTCCTTGACCTGGATCGCCGTTTCGATCACGTCGACCGTGTCGGTGTTGGTCATCGACTGCACGCGCACCGGCGCATTGCCGCCGAGCGTGACGGTGCGCGAGCCCCAGCGGACATCGACTTGCCGCGAGCGCTTGCTGGCCGGTGCGGCGGGTTCGATGAAGTCGTCGAGGGCAGCGAATGCTTGGGGCATTGCGTGGTTCATGGCAATCACCTGAGTTCGAGCTTGGCCACGTTGTCGCGTGTGGGCGTCAACTCGACCGCCCTGCCCCTGAACGAGACTTGCGTGGCCGACGCGTTGCCGATTCTCACCCGCAGCGGCGATGCCCCGTCGAGGCCCACGGTTTCTCCGGGTTGCAGCATGCGCGAGATGAGCGGAGAACCCCGCCCGTCGATCACTTCGACCCACGATTCAGCGCTGGTGCGCAAGAGCAAAGCGCCCGACGCCACGACCGGCGCAGACGTTGGGGTGGGAGCAGAAGCAAGGGCGGGGGCTGGTTGCGAGGCTTCAGGGGCAGGAAGAGGCGCCGCAGCCGAAGCGGCTTGCACGGTCTCAATGACCGTCGATGCAGCAGGCGCAATAGCAGGCACCGAAGCCGAGGCCGCGTCGCCCACCGGAGCCGGCACCGGTGTGGCAGCCATCTGCTCCGCACTGGTCACGGCGCGCTGCGTAGCATCGCTGAGCCAACCGGAGGGCAACAGGTACAGCATCGCGCTGGCCGCCAGCAGCACGGCAGCGCCCAGCACGACAGGGCTCTTCAGGAATTGCAGGTCACTCGGCACGCGACGCCCGGGCCGGTCACGAAATGGGGCGTTCAAGCCCAGGCCCATCTGCGACAGGCTCTGCTCGGCCGGCAAGGGCAGCAAGGCCAGCACCGGGGCCGCGTCGATCTTCAGCGAGCGGCACACGGTCTGCGCCAGCGCGCGCGTGAAGGTGGCACCAGGCAGCTCATCGAAACGGTCGCTCTCCAGCAGCTCGAGCTTGCGTGGAGCCACCTTGATCGAGGTGGCCAGCGCAGCAATGTGCAGACCCTTGGCCGTGCGCGCCTGCCGCAGCAGGCTGCCGGCGGTGACGGCGGGTTGGGGTGGTTCGCTGAGCGGCGAATCACTCATTGAACTGTCCCCTGTCGAACGCAGACGACTCGCGAGACTGCGGGAAGCGATTGCGCAACTGCAGCCCGAACTCGTTGGCCGCCTGGCGATTGCCGAGTTTCATCTCGATGCGCGCAGCGAGCCACAGCGTCTGGGCATTCGACTGGTTGGCCACTGCGTTCACGCGGCGGATGTAGAAGCGGGCACGCTCGGCCTCGCCGCGGTGAAGCAGCACTTCGGCCAGGTTCACGGCAGTGGCCGGGTTTGCCGGGTCGCGCTCGTAGGCTTTGCTGAGGGTGTTCTCCGCTTCGGGCCACTTGCCCGAGCGGGCCTGGCACACGCCGCTGGTCAGCATGGTGCGGCTCGTGCCCAGGTACTGCGGCAGCGCAATGGCACCCGCAAACAGCGCCTCGGCTTCGTCGTAGCGTTTCTGCTGGCACAGGTACCAGCCGTAGTTGTGCATGCTGTCGCCGTCGCTCGGGTTGATCTGCAACGCGCGCTTGAAGCTTTCTTGCGCCATCACGTCGTCATTCAAACCCGCGTAGATGAGACCGCGCAGGTTGTAGGCCTCGCCCAGATTGGGATTCACAGCCAGCGCCTGCTTGACTTCATCGAGTGCGGTCGTGAGCTGCCCACGGCTGAAATACGCGCTAGCGAGTTCCATGCGGACGTTGGCGCGCTTGCTCGCATCCGTCTGGTCGGACTCGGTGATGCGGTCCTTGGTGTCGCCGTTGGACGGCGGCGGCATCGCGCAACCTGCCACGAGAACACTAAGCACCCAGCAAGCGATAGCTGTCCAACTGCGTCCCAAGGTCATGGGTGAGGTTCTCCGGGGGGGATGGATGCGGGTTCGAGGGGCTTGCGATGAATCTGGATGGGCGCACGCGTCATGCGCTTGGCCGCGTTGGTGCGGTCCTGCACTTCGCCGGCGAGCTGGCCGCAGGCGGCGTCGATGTCCTCGCCACGTGTCTTGCGGACGGTGGTGACCACCCCTGCCTCTTGCAGCACACGCGCGAATGCGGTCACGCGTTCTCGCGGCGAGCGCTTCAGACCCGATTGCGGGAACGGGTTGAACGGAATGAGGTTGAACTTGCAGGCAATGCGCTGGCTCAGCTTCACCAGTGCCTGGGCATGCTCCGGCGTGTCGTTCACGCCATCGAGCATGCAGTATTCGAAGGTGATGAAGTCGCGCGGCGCCTTGTCGAGGTAACGCCCACAGGCCTGCAGCAGCTCGTCGATGGGGTACTTGCGGTTGAGCGGCACCAGGTCGTCGCGCAAGGCATCGTCAGGGGCGTGCAGAGACACTGCGAGCGCGACCGGGCAGTCGTCACGCAGCCGATCGATCATTGGCACCACGCCGGAGGTCGACACCGTCACACGTCGGCGCGACAAGCCGTAGCCGTGGTCATCAAGCATCACGCGCAGGGCCGGCACGAGGGCCGAGTAGTTCTGCAGCGGCTCGCCCATGCCCATCATCACCACGTTGGTGATGGCGCGTTCGCCCGGGGCGAGCTTGAGCCGTTGGCGCAGATGGTGTTCGGCGAACCACAGCTGCGCGACGATCTCGCCGGTGGTGAGGTTGCGGCTGAAGCCCTGGTGGCCGGTGGAGCAGAAGCGGCAGCCGACCGCGCAGCCGGCCTGCGACGACACGCACAACGTGCCACGGTCGTCTTCCGGAATGAACACGGTTTCGACCGCGTTGCCGCCGCCGACGTCGAACAGCCACTTGATGGTGCCGTCGGTCGAGGCCTGCTCGCTGACCACGGCCAACGGCTGCACGACCGCCACGCCAGCGAGCTTGTCGCGCAGCGATTTGGCGAGGTCAGACATGGCCGTGAAGTCGGCCGCGCCTTTTTGATGGATCCAGCGATACAGCTGGGTCGCGCGAAAGCGCTTCTCACCCAGTTGCTCGCAGAATGCGGCCAATCCGTCGAGGTCGAATTCGAGCAGGTTGGCCGGTGTCATGGGTGGGTTCCTTGCGCTGGGCATCAGGGCAACGCCTCGCCGAGGCGCAAGGCTAGAAGCCCATCAGGCTTCAGCGGCTGTAGACGTTCATGCCGGAGAAGAAGAATGCCACTTCCTGGGCTGCCGTTTCCGGCGCGTCGGAGCCGTGAACGGCGTTGGCATCGATGCTGTCGGCGAAGTCAGCACGGATCGTGCCCTTCTCGGCCTTCTTCGGATCGGTGGCGCCCATCAGGTCGCGGTTCTTGGCGATGGCGCCTTCACCTTGCAACACCTGAATCATCACCGGGCCGGAGATCATGAAGTCGACCAGGTCCTTGAAGAACGGGCGGGCCTTGTGCACGGCGTAGAAGGCCTCGGCCTCGCCGCGCGACAGGTGGGCCATTCTGGAAGCCACGATCTTGAGGCCGGCGCCTTCGAAGCGGGCATAGATCTGGCCGATCACATTTTTCGCGACCGCGTCGGGTTTGATGATGGAAAGCGTACGTTCGATCGCCATAATTTTTTCTCCTGAATCAAGCACTTGGCAAAGCCTTGGATTCTAACGCTTGAAGGTAGGTTCCTTCGTGTCAACTCGCTGTTGATGCCTAGCGGCCACGGCGACCGCCGCCCCCGCCAAAACCACCGCCTCCACCCCCGCCGCCGAAACCTCCGCCTCCGCTGCCACCTCGGTTCCCGCCACCGCCGCCGCCCCGGCCACCACCGCGGCCGCCCTTGTTGCGGAAGGCATCAGCACCGATGTAGCCGACCGAGGTCTGCAAGGGGTCTGGCTCCCGTGGCCCACCACCCTTCTTGCCGCCTTGCGCAGGGCGAGGTGGCGCACTGCCACCGGCGCCAAAACCGCCGCCGCCGCGGCCAAAGCCCGCGCCGCCCACCGGGCCGCGCGACTTGCCTTGCACGAAGCGCTTGTCGAACGTCTGTTCCAGCGGGTTGGGGATCTTGCTCGGGTCGAAGTCGAGATCTTCGTCGTCGCGATCGACATCGCTCTGCGAGGTGTCGCGTGCCTGTGCCGGCACCGGGTTCGGTCCACCGGCGGGGCGCGGCCCCTGCCCGCGCGGACCGCGGTCGTTGGGCCGGCCGCCGCCGCGGTCATTGCGCTGATTCCCGCGGTTCGCGCCGCGGTCGTTGTTGCGATCGTTTTGTTGGCGCGATTCGCCGCCTCCGCTGGCCAGCCGGCGAATCGTGCGCACGTCGTTGTCGTCAAGGTCAACCCACACGCCGCGCTTCAGGCCGCGCGGCAGCACCACGGTGCCATAGCGAATGCGGATCAGGCGACTGACCGTGAGGCTCACTGCGTCGAACAGCTTGCGCACTTCGCGGTTGCGGCCTTCGGTGATCACCACGCGGTACCAGTGGTTCGCGCCCTCACCGCCACCATCTTCGATGGACTTGAAACTGGCGGTCTGACCTTCGACGTTGACGCCGTTCAGCAGCTCATCCTTGTCTTCCTGGCTCAGTTGGCCCAGCACGCGCACAGCGTATTCGCGTTCCACGCCGAAGCGCGGGTGCATCAGTTGGTTGGCCAGCTCACCCGAGGTGGTGAACAGCAGCAGGCCTTCGGTGTTCAGGTCCAGGCGCCCCACCGACTGCCATTTGCCCTGTTGCAGACGCGGCAGACGGCGAAACACCGTCGGCCGATTTTCCGGGTCGTCATGTGTGACGACTTCACCCACCGGCTTGTGGTACGCAATGATGCGCGGTGGCGGCGGCACAATGCGCACGCGCACCGGTTTGCCATTGACCTTGATCTGGTCACCGAACGAGATGCGCTGCCCCACATGGGCCGGCTCGTCGTTGACCGTCACGCGGCCGTCTTCGATCAGCTGTTCCATGTCGCGGCGCGAGCCGATACCGGACTGGGCCAGCACCTTGTGCAACTTGGGTGCGTCGGGTTCGGCCGCAAGCACGCGCTTGTATTCGGGGGCTTCTTCGGTGGTTTCCGGCTCGCCTTCGGCGGCGGGCACTTCCACATCGAAGTCACCCGACAGCACCTGAGCGAACACTTCGCCCGCCTGCGCCGTTGCCGACTGCACGGGTTGCACCGCATCGGCAACATCCGCTTCGCGGACTTCGCCGTTCTCGCCCCGCTGCCTGTCCTTGCGGCCACGGCGACGATTGCGCGACGATCTGGGGCGATCTTCTTGCCCCGCTTCGGCTGGACCACCCTCGCCTTCGGCGGCTTCCTGTGTCTCGGCAGCCGGCGGTGCCGCTTCGGCAACCTGCGGCGCTGCCGCAGGTGCTTCGGCGGCGACAGGCGCCGAAACGACCGGTTCAGCAAGTGCGCTATCGGCGGCTGGAGCTACCTCGGCCTTCACCGCAGCAGCGCGACGCTTGCGCGCGGGTTTGGCAGGCACTTCTTCCGTTGCAGCTTCGACCACAGGGGCCGCAATCTCGTCGGCACTGGCTTCCGCCTTGGGTGCACGCCGACGTCGAACCGGTTTGGCCTCGGCCTGCGGTGCGTCTGCGGGCGTGGCGCCCAAGTCAGCCGGGGTGTCGTCGTCGGGGTGATTCATGCTTCGGGATCCATCGGAGCGGCGTCGGCCGCAGGCTCGGGGTGAGAAAGGGGTTCTTGGGGTGCAGCTTCTGCCTCTGCAGAAACCTCAGCAGAGGGTTCCGGAGTGGCTTCTGCAATGGCTTCAGGGGCAACTTCGGTCGCGTCGTCGTCGATCAGCACAGCCTCTTCAGCAGCTTGGGTGGCCAGCTCGGGCTCGGGTTCGAGGCCCAGGGCCGCCTGCTCAGGCTCCAGCAAGGACGGCTGCGCGGGCAAGGCTTCGGCCAGCGCCGCCATGTTGCCCAGCGAAGAGCCATCCAGGGCCGGCAACTGCTCCAGGCTCGCGAGGCCCAGGTCGTCGAGAAACTGCCGCGTCGTGGCGTAGAGCGCCGGCCGGCCAGGAGCTTCGCGATAGCCGATGGCTTCGATCCAGCCTCGGTCTTCGAGCTGCTTGACGATCTGGCTGCTGACAGTCACGCCACGGATGTCTTCGATGTCGCCTCGCGTCACCGGCTGGCGGTAAGCAATGATGGCCAGGGTCTCCATCACCGCACGGGAGTACTTCGGCGGCTTTTCGGGGTTCAGCCGGTCCAGGTAGTCGCGCATCTCGGGACGGCTCTGGAAGCGCCAGCCCGTGGAAAGCGCTACCAGCTCGACGCCGCGGCCTTCCCAGTCACGCATCAGCTCGTCGAGCAGGACACGCAGGCTGTCGGGGCCGAGCTCGTCGGCAAAGAGCGCGCGCATGTCCCTCAGAGGCAGGGGCTGCTGCGCACAGATGAGCGCGGTTTCAAGGACGCGCTTTGCATCCTGTGTGTTCATGGACTTCGTCGTTATCCTCAGTCGGGAGGGCCAACGGGCTCTCTGGGATCGGGCTCTTTCACAGCAGCTTTTTGCAAGGACGGGCCGGCGACCGGCGGGTCCACATCAATGGCTGCTGAGTGGGTGACCTCAAGGCTCGATGCGTTCATCGCGGCGAACCACTTGTCGCACCGCATTCGGCGCGCTCACTTCCGTTGGCGAGGCGCGTAGCGCAGCGTCGAACGCTTTGGTGCCAGGGAAGGGGTTGAAGCACATTGTATAGAACCTCGTCAGGGGCTGCCATGCCTCGTATCCACCTGTTGCCAAGCCTGGGCCAGATCGGCAGGTGGCCTGGCGTCGAACCACAGGGTTTCGGCCGTCTGTGGATGGACCAAGCCCAAGCGAACGGCATGCAGCGCCTGGCGCTGCATGCCCAGCGCATGATGGCCGCCGTACATGGCATCACCCACCAGCGGAAAACCTCGCGATGCCAGATGCACGCGAATCTGATGCGTGCGGCCCGTGTGCAGCTTGCAGCGAACCGCACTGACCGGCCCCTCGGCTGTCTCGGTGACCGCCAGGCGCGTCACGTCGGTCTGCGCAGGCTTGCCACCGGCCACCACCGCCATGCGCACGCGCGACTGCGGGTCGCGCGCCAACGGCGCATCGATTCGGAAGGTTTCCTGATTCAGGTGGCCGTGAACCAAGGCCAGGTACTCGCGGTGCACCTCGCGCGCCGCAATCGCACGCATGAGCGCCGTCACGGCGGGCAGTGTCTTGCCGACCACCATCAGGCCCGAGGTGTCTTTGTCGAGTCGATGAACGATGCCGGCACGCGGGAGCGTGGCAGCTGCCGCATGGTGCGCCAGCACGCCGTTGAGCAAGGTGCCCGACCAGTTGCCAGCAGCCGGGTGCACCACGAGGCCGGCCGGCTTGTTGATGACCATCAGGTGCTCGTCTTCGAACACGATGTTCAAGGGCAAGGCCTCGGCCCGGAAGGCGCGGCTCTCGGGCGTGGGCACCAGGTCGACGACGACTTGCTGCCCTGCCAGCACCTTGCGGGAAGCTGAATTAGCCACCACGCCATCGACCGACACATGGCCTTGCTCGATCAACCCCTGCAAATGGCTGCGCGAGAACTCGTCTGCCATCGCGACCAAGGCCTTGTCGAGACGCTGACCATGGAACTCGCGTGTCACGACCGCTGCCCGCCGCTCGGGCGCGTCGTCGTCATCCGGCTCTGTGAGCAGGGTCTGATCAATTTGCGACGGGGGCTGAACCATATAATCTTTGCTCTCTTCTTCTCACTGGAAGCGCCGCTCCCGCGGTGCCATGAAGCTCATGAATCGGATTCGTTGGTCAGACCGCGTTGGGAGCCTGGCATCGTTGGCTCTGTTGATGGTGCTGACCGCGTGCGGCTCGACGCCGAAAGACGAAACCGCCGGCATGAGCGTCGAGAAATTGTATTCAGAGGCGAAGGAAGAAGCCGCTGCCGGCAGCTACGAGCGTGCCGCCAAGCTGTATGAACGACTCGAAGGCCGCGCCGCAGGCACCCTGTTGTCGCAGCAAGCCCAGCTCGAACGCGCGTATATCAACTACCGCACCGGCGAGAAGGCCACGGCCTTGAGCATCGTCGAGAGCTTCATCAAGCTGCACCCGACCAGCCCCGCCTTCGACTATGCACTCTATCTGCAGGGCGTGATCAACTTCAACGACAACCTGGGCATCTTCGGCAACCTCGCCAACCAGGATTTGTCGGAACGCGACCAGCAGGCATCGCGCGATTCGTTCCAGTCGTTCAAGCAGCTCACCGAACAATTCCCGAACTCGAAATACACGCCCGACGCGCAGGTGCGCATGCGCTACATCGTGAACTCGCTGGCTGCGTATGAAGTGCACGTGGCGCGCTATTACTATCGCCGCGGCGCCTACCTCGCTGCCGTGAACCGCGTGCAGCAGACCGTGCAAGAATTCCAGCAAGCCCCCGCCGCCGAAGAAGCGCTGGCGATCATGGTGCAAAGCTACGACCGCCTCGGCCTCGACCAGTTGCGCGACGACGCGAACCGCGTGCTGCGTAAGAACTTCCCCAACAGCAGCTTCATCGCCGCAGCGCCCGCGGTGAAGTAAGAACGCTCAGAACGGCAGCGAAGCGGCCGAGAGGCTGTCCAGCCAGGCCAGCGCCTCGTCTTCGCTCAGCACCCGCGTCATCGGCGGCAAGGCCTCGCGCAGGCGTCGCCCGTAGTTCATGCCCGCCATGCGCGGGTCGCAGATCACCAGCAACCCTCGGTCCGTCTCGCTGCGAATCAAGCGCCCAGCGCCTTGCTTGAGCGACACCGCAGCCTCGGCCACAAAATATTCGGCAAACGGGTTGCGGCCTTCGCTCTCGAGCCGTTTGACGCGCGCCTCGACCAGCGGATCGTTCGGCGGCGGGAACGGCAGCTTGTCGATCAGCACGCATTGCAACGCATCGCCGGGCACGTCGATGCCTTCCCAGAAGCTTTGCGAGCCCACCAGCACCGAACGCGGCTGGTTGAGAAACTGCTGCAGCAGTTGGCGCTTGGGCGCACTGCCTTGCACCAACACCTGGATGTTGTCGCCCTCGGTTTCGAAGATGTCTCGCAAACGTTCGCCGATGGCCTGCAGCGCACGCAAGGTGGTCGTGAGCACGAATGTGCGGCCGCCCAGCGCTCGAGCGCAGCGCGCGGCGAGCACAGCCACGGCGCCGGGGTGACCCGGCTCGTTGGGCTTGGGGAAACCGGTCGGCACGTAAAGCCGCGCATGAGCGGCATAGTCGAAGGGGCTGCCAACACGCAGGGTGGTGGCGTCGTCCAGGCCGGCCGATTCGGTGAACCAGCTCAGGCGCTCGTCGTCACCCAAGGTCGCCGAGGTAAAGATCCAGGCCTTGGGTGCGGCATCCATCTGCTCGCGCAAGGCCTCGCGAATGTCGAGCGGTGACTCGACCATGCGCGCCTGATGCGGCGACAGGTCGATCCAACGCACGCGTCCTGGCGTGACCTGGCCGCTGAAGAGTTGCGCCTGACGCGCGAGTTGCTTGGCTCGGTCGGCGAGCTTGGTGAAATCGGGGGCCAACTCGTCGACCGATGTCAGCGCCTCGCTCGCGGCGCCGCAGGCGCTGTCGATTTGGCTCAAGGTCTCGACAAAGTCTGCGCGAGCGGCGCGCTCTTCCCAGCGCAGCTTAAGCGACCCGCGCACATCGCGCATCGGCCCGGCAGCCGCCAGCCTGAGGTCGCGCGCAGCGCGATCGCAGGCCCCGGCCAGCTCCTGCCACGGCACCAAGCCTCGCGCATGTTGCAGCCCAGCCCCGAGCATGTCGCGTGCGAAGTCGATCACCTGGGCGCTGCCGAGCGTGGTGCCGAGAAACTGCACGCCGGCTTCGGCCAATTGATGCGCCTCATCGAACACGGCCACCTCGACACTGGGCAGCAACTCAGCCACACCACTGTCGCGCAAGGCCATGTCGGCGAAGAAGAGGTGATGGTTGACGACGACCAGGTCGGCCGCCATCGCCTCGCGCCGCGCTTTCATCACGTGACACTGGCGGTACTCGGGGCATTCGCTGCCCAGGCAGTTCTCGCGCGACGACGTGACAAGCGGGATCACACTCGATCGCTCGTCCAACCCCTCGAGCTCGGCCAAGTCACCGCTCTGCGTGCTCTGCGCCCAGGTCTCTATCTTGGCCAGCGTGCGCACCGCCCAACGATCAGGCAACTGCGCCGACTGGCGTGCCTGGTTCAATCGGTGATGGCACAGGTAGCTGGCGCGCCCCTTTAGCAAGGCGATCGATACCGGCAGCTGCAAGGCATCTCGCAGACGCGGCAGGTCGCGCAGGAACAGCTGGTCCTGCAGGCTTTTGGTGGCTGTGCTGATCAGCGCGCGCTTGCCAGAGAGCAAGGTGGGCACCAGATAGGCGAATGTCTTGCCGACCCCGGTGCCAGCCTCCGCGACCAAGGCGCGTTGCTCGTCGATGGCGGCGGCCACATCCTGTGCCATGCGCTGCTGCACTTCGCGTTCGACGTAGCGTGCGTCGGCTTGTGCCAGCGCACCGCCCGGTGCGAAAGCCTGGGCGACGTCTTCACTCAGGCTCGTCATGCAGGTTCTGGCGGCTCGAGCCGGACCTCGAGCTTCGAAATCTGGTCGCGCAAGGCAAGACGGCGCTTCTTCAGGCGACGCAGCGCCAAGTCGTCGGCGGGGCGTTCTTCGGCGGTTTGGTCGATGAGGGAATCGAGGTCGGCGTGTTCCATGCGGAGCTCGATCAGTCGGCGCTGTGGCGAATGCAGGTTGTCATCCATGGAAGCGCGATTGATTAAGAGCAGAGAGGCAAAGGCGATTATAGTTTTCGACCATGAGCACCCCTCCTGGCTATCGGTTGTCGGCCGCCACCGGCATTCATCGCGGCGACCGCGCCTACCAGCAAGACCAGGTCGAAATCCTGCCCCACCATCGTGTGGCGGGCTGCGCGCTCGGGGTGCTGGCCGACGGCATGGGCGGCAAAAGCGGCGGGCGCAAGGCCGCCGACCAGGTGATCCTCACGGCCAAGCAGCTGTTCGAGCGCTACAGCCCCAACCAGGACGATCCCTCCGAACTCTTGAAGCAACTGGTGCTGGAAGCGCACCTGATGATCAAGCTCACCGCCATCACCGCCGAAGAAGAACCCCACAGCACGGTGACGGCGTTCCTGATCAGCCCATCGCGCGAGTGCGACCTGATTCACGCCGGCGACTCGCGCATCTATCACTTTCGTGGCCCCGACATGGTCAAGCGCACCATCGACCACTCGTTCGTGCAGCGCCTGGTCGATGAAGGGCAGATCACCGAAGACGAGGCCAACAGCCACCCGCAGTCGAATCTGCTGACGGGCTGCCTCGGCACTTTTCAAGATCCGCCGCTGACCCTGCATCACATCGATCGCCTGGAAATCGGCGACACCATGCTGGCCTGCAGTGACGGTCTGTGGCACTACTTCACGCCGAAGGAGCTGGGCGCCATCGTGCACACGCTGCCGCCGCGCGAGGCCAGCGAGATGCTGGTCAGCAAAGCACGCCAGCGTGCCCGGGGGTCGGGTGACAACCTGTCGCTGGCCTTGGTTCGGGTCGACCCGCTGAGCTGAGATCGTTCAAGGCATCGCCGCGCTGGCCGGCACGGGCAGCGGTTGGGGCGTCTTGCGTTTGGCCCGTTCGGCGTTGCGCTTCTCCACCTCTTCGCGGTGAGCCTTGATCTCGCGCTGACGCGCTTCGAAGGCCTCTCGCTGCTCTTTCTCGTGCGCACTGCGGTCGGGCGCTGACGCCTTGGGCGACGGCGGCTTGGCGGCCTTTGCTGGAGCTGAGCGGGGCGGCTTGGCTTGCCGAGGCTCGACGGCCTTGTTGCTGTTGCGCTCTTGTGCCGCTTGCGCTTTCTTGTTGAGCCGCTCGGCCTGGGCCTGGGCACGATCGCGGCGCTCCGCGTCTTCGATGGCCAGCTCCTGAGTGCGCACGGTCTGCAAAGCCTTCTGCCTGTCGACGCGGGCCTTCTCCAGGCAGGCGTTCACAGCAAACTGCTGGTGACAGGCCTGCTCACGCTGCTTGTGCTCCGCCTCAACGGCAGCGCGCTCCTTCTTGAGCCGCTCTTTTTCCGCGGAGTCATCGGCTTGAGCGAGCCCGCACAGCAGGAGCAGCAGCCACGCGAAACGCCTGCTCATGTCAACGAAGTATCCACGTCGCGGCGCGCCAGCGCCAAGAACTCGGTCGACTGCATTTCGTTCAGCCGCGAGGCCGTCCGCGGAAACTCATGCGCCAAGGGGCCATCGGTGTACAGCTCCTCAGGCGGCACCTCCGCCGACATGATCAGCTTGACCCGGCGGTCGTACAACACGTCCACCAACCAGGTGAAACGTCGTGCCTCGGACGCCAGCCGAGGCGACATCTGCGGCACGTCGGACAGCAGCACCGTGTGGAACTGCGTCGCGAGTTCGAGGTAGTCGTTCTGCGAGCGCGGGCCACCGCACAGTTGCTTGAAATCGAACCACACCACGCCGCCCGCCTTGCGCCGAGCCTTCATCTCGCGGTGCTCGATCTGGAGGATGGGCGTTTCGTCGCGGCTCTCGGCCAATCGATCGAAGGCTTCGGTCATCGCTGCATCGGCTTGCGGGCCAAGCGGCGTGTGGTACATCGTCACTTGCTCGAACGTGCGGCGCCGGTAGTCGGTGCCGTTGTCCACGCTGATGACCTCCATCTTCTCTTTCAGCAGCTCGATCGCCGGAAGAATGCGATCGCGGTGCAAGCCGTTCGGATAGAGATCATCCGGTTTGAAGTTCGAGGTGGTGACGATGCTCACCCGGTGCTCGAAGAGTGACTCCAGCAGGCGATGAAGAATCATCGCGTCAGTGACGTCGGCCACATGGAATTCGTCGAAGCAGATCAGGCGGTAGCGGCGCGCGATGCGCTTGCCCAGCTCGAACAGCGGGTTGACCGTGCCCTTCAGCTCGGCCAGTTCGCGGTGCACTTCACGCATGAACTCGTGGAAGTGCAGCCGCGTCTTGCGCGTGAGCGGCACGGCGTTGAAAAAGCAATCCATCAGAAAGCTTTTTCCCCGCCCCACCCCGCCGTACATGTATACGCCGCGCGGGATCGGCGGGCGGGCAATGAGCTTGGTCAGCGCATTGCTTCGCCGTGCCTTGTAGTCGGCCCATTCGTTCTCGCAGCGCTCCAGGGCATCGACGGCCCTGAGCTGCGCTGGATCCGGCGCATAGCCTCGCTCGCCAAGGGTCTGCTCGTAGAGCGCTCGCACGCCCACAACGGCTGCCACGTCAGAAGTTGAGCGTGCGCTTGTCGACGGCGAGTGCGGCCTCCTTCGTGGCCTCGCTCAGGCTCGGGTGGGCGTGGCAGATGCGTGCGATGTCTTCGGCCGAGGCCTTGAACTCCATCGCGACCACGGCTTCGGAGATCAGCTCCGACGCCATCGGGCCAACGATGTGCACACCGAGGATCTCGTCCGTCGTCGCATCGGCCAAGAACTTGACCATGCCGGTCGTGTCCCCCAGCGCCCGCGCACGGCCATTGGCCATGAAGGGGAACGTACCAGCCTTGTAGGCGCGGCCCGCCGCCTTGAGCTGCTGCTCGGTCTGGCCCACCCACGCAATCTCGGGCGAGGTGTAGATCACCCACGGAATGGTGTTGAAGTTCACGTGCCCATGCTGGCCGGCAATGCGCTCGGCCACGGCCACGCCTTCTTCTTCAGCCTTGTGCGCAAGCATCGGGCCACGCACCACGTCGCCGATGGCCCACACGTTCGGCAGGTTGGTCTTGCACTCGTCGTCGACCACCACGGCACCGCGCTCGTCGAGCTTCAGGCCCACGGCTTCCGGGGCCAAGCCCTTGGTGTGTGCCACGCGGCCGATGGAGACGATCAGCTTGTCGACCTCCAGCGTCTGCGCTTCGCCCTTGGCATTGGCGTAAGCAATGCTCACACCCTTCTTGCCCGACTTGACTTCACTGATCTTCACGCCGAGCTCGATCTTCAGGCCCTGCTTGTCGAAAGCCTTCTTGGCTTCCTTGGCGATCTGCTCGTCCACGGCACCGAGGAAGGTGGGCAGCGCTTCCAGCACCGTCACCTCGGCGCCCAGGCGACGCCACACCGAGCCCATTTCCAAGCCGATCACGCCCGAACCGATCACGCCCAGTTTTTTGGGCACCGCCGCGATGCGCAGTGCACCGTCGTTGCTGAGGATGTTCTCTTCATCGAACGCTGCACCAGGCAATGCGCGCGGGCTGGAGCCCGTGGCCACGATGATGTGCTTGCCTGAGATCGACTCTTCGGCAGCGCCCGTCACCTTGATCTCGTAGCCGCCGTCAGCAACCTTCACGAAGGACCCGAGGCCGTGGAAAAACGTGACCTTGTTCTTCTTGAAGAGGTACAAGATGCCGTCGTTGTTCTGCTTCACCACCGCATCCTTGCGGCTGAGCATCTTGGCGAGGTCCAGGCTCAACTCGCCAACACCGATGCCGTGATCGGCAAAGTGCAGCTTCGCGTGGTCGAAGTGCTCGCTCGATTGCAGCAAGGCCTTGGACGGAATGCAGCCCACATTCGTGCAGGTGCCACCAGGGGCCGGGCTGCCCTTGGCGTTTTTCCAGTCGTCGATGCAAGCGGTGTTGAAGCCGAGTTGCGCTGCGCGAATGGCGGCGATGTAGCCGCCAGGGCCGCCACCGATGACGATGACGTCGAAGTTTTTATTGGCCATCGTGCGTCCTCAGATGTCGAACAGAAGACGTGAAGGATCTTCGAGAGCCTCCTTCATCGCGACCAGGCCGAGCACGGCTTCGCGCCCGTCGATGATGCGGTGGTCGTAGCTCATCGCCAGGTAGTTCATCGGGCGGATGACGATCTGGCCGTTCTCCACGACAGCACGATCCTTGGTCGCATGCACGCCCAAAATGGCCGACTGTGGCGGGTTGATGATGGGCGTGGACAGCATCGAGCCGAAGGTGCCGCCGTTGCTGATGGAGAAGGTGCCGCCGGTCAGGTCGTCGAGCGACAACTTGCCGTCCTTCGCCTTCTGGCCGAATTCACCGATCTTTTTCTCGATGTCTGCAAAGCTCATCTGGTCGGCATTGCGGATGATGGGCACCACCAGGCCACGCGGCGAACCCACCGCGATGCCGATGTCGAAGTAGCCGTGGTAGACGATGTCGTTGCCGTCGACCGAGGCATTGATCACCGGGTAACGCTTGAGCGCGGCCACGGCGGCCTTCACGAAGAAGCTCATGAAGCCGAGCTTCACGCCGTGCTCCTTCTCGAACTTCTCCTGGAACTTCTTGCGCATCTCCATCACCGGCGCCATGTTCACTTCGTTGAACGTGGTCAGGATGGCGTTGGTGGCCTGCGATTGCAGCAGGCGCTCGGCAACGCGGGCGCGCAGGCGGCTCATGGGCACACGCTGCTCAGGGCGATCACCCAGGTTGGCGGCGACAGGCGCGGCCACTGCGGGCAGCGGCCTGGCCACTGCGGCGGCCACCGGCGTCGCGATGGGGGCTGCAGCGGGCTTCACGGCGGGCGGCGAGGCCAGCACGCCCAGCACGTCGCCCTTGGTCACGCGGCCGTCCTTGCCGGTGCCCGGCACCGAGCCGGCAGCCAGGTTGTTGTCGGCCATGATCTTGGCGGCGGCGGGCATCGCCACGTCGCTCTTGCTGCCGCCGGCCACGGGTGCCGCAGCCGCGGGGGCCGCCGCAGGCGCGCTGGCGGCCGGAACGGGCTTCACTTCGAGCGGGCTGACCTGCGCTGCGGCTTCGGTGTCGATCTTGGCGATGACTTCATCGCTGACACAGCTTGCGCCATCGCCTTTGACGATCTGCGCCATCACGCCGGCGGCGGGCGCCGGCACCTCGAGCACGACCTTGTCGGTTTCGATTTCAACGAGGATTTCATCCA
>Ga0307515_10003518_pt1 | contig 32919 bp, 33 predicted proteins | sample 17_EM_MG_FD_194513 | JGI IMG/M metagenome (GOLD analysis project Ga0307515, IMG submission 194513) | Populus trichocarpa ectomycorrhiza microbial communities from riparian zone in the Pacific Northwest, United States - 17_EM | ecosystem: Host-associated > Plants > Roots > Unclassified | place... | reverse complement strand
GCGCTGCCGGAACGAAACCCGGCGAGAACTCGAAATATTGCGCGGCATCGACCAGCCCACAGGCATGCACCATGCGAACGGCCAGATCGGCCTCTTCATCGGAAAAGCGGGAAAGATCGGCTTCGTTGCGGATGATGGCAAACGAACGCTCGTAGATGGCATCGCCATCCCGGATGTAATCGTATTCAGGCATCTCTATCCCTGTTGAACGGCGGTTGTGATCACGTCCGCTCCGAGCCGTGTAAGGCAGGACCGTGCCGATTCGCCAGCCTGTTTCCCCTCGGCGACCAGCTTGTGGAGGTGCGCCATCGCGGTTCTTATCTTGTTTTCTTCGATGTAGGCGTTTGGCGCAGCGAAGGCAGGGCCATTTACGACAAGCCCATAGCCTATTGACGCAGCCGTGATCGTCAGCGCCGAGGCGGACGGTTTTGCGCAGCCCTTTGTGCAGCCGGAGACATGAACCGTCAGCGATCCGTCGAGCAGCGACGGTGCGGTATCGATGACCATTTGCGCTATCGCTCTCGTATCGATCAAAGCCGAAGCACAGGCCCCCATGCCGGCGCAGGCGGCGATGTGATTGCGCGGGTCGCGCGGGAAGGCCCGCAACCGGTGTCCGAGTGCCAAGGCCTGCGCGGCGGTTATCCGATCAGCGGCAATTCCGATCACCATCAATGCATGGCCGGGCGCCAGACGGATTTCAGTTGCGCCGACAATCTCCAGCGCCTCGAGAAATGTTCGAAGGGCCTGCGCCTGAATCTGACCGAATGCGAGGCCAACACCCAGAATAGAACGGCCTGCGCCAAGCTCATGGATGCCGGCAGAATTTGGTGCGGGCTTCATTGACTCGATGTCATGGGGATCGACCACCGAAGCCAAACGGACGTTGAAAGCCGCAGGATCAATGTCTCGGGCACGAGCGTCTTTCCCCATCAAGGCAAGGCTTTCGAGAATATCCATGACGGCCGGGACGACGGCCGCCTCCTCCAGGGTAGCAATCCGTACGGCCGTTGCTTCCGTGCCGGCAAGAGCCAGCAGCCAGAGTGTCTTTCCGCCGGTGTGAACGGCGCGCAGGCGGATATCGGCTGTCAGTTCACCGAGATTCAGATGGCCGCCGCCATCGATGACGATGGAGAGTTTCGGTGCCAGGCTCAGCGGCGGCTGATGTGCCGCGACGGTTAAACGGAGCCGCTCTGCAAGGAAAACGGGATTGGCAATTTCGGAAGGGTCCAGCCCGGCCAGAGGCGGCGTTTCGATCGCAGGGCCTTCCGCAATCTCTATTCCGGCATCAGCTATCTTTTCAGCCAGCAGCGGCACCGTTTCCGCCGTCAGCCCGCGGATCTGCAGATTGCCACGCGCCGTGATTTCGAGAATACCGTTTCCGCAGAACGCGGCTGCGTTCGCGATCTCGATCAGTTCGCCAGGCGTGAATCCCGGCCTGGCGGGCCGCAGCCGCACCAGGAGACCGTCACCGGTCACCATCGGCGTCGCGAGTGACGGACAGGCTCCACGGCGCATCGGTGATCGATGCCCCGAATCCGTCGATCCATCAAATGGTGCGGCACAGAACGTCATTACGGGTGGTTGGCCATCCTCAGTGTTTCAAGGCGCAGTCAATACGCCGGGCCGGCAATACAGTCATTCTACAGCACACACAAACCAGCCGCCATGCCACTTTGCTAAGCAACCGCGCACCCTGGTACAACGGCTACTCTTCGAAATCCGCGCCCTTCTGCAGGAGATAGATATCCATGATCCAGCCATGCCGCGCCCGAGCCTCGGCTCTGGATGCCAGGATATCCTCCTTCACCTCGGCGAGCCGGCCGGAAATGACGATCTCCTGTTCCGTGCCGAGATAGGCGCCCCAGTAGATACGCGCATCCGGATCCTCGATCTTCATGAAGGCCTGCTCGCCGTCAAGCATGACGACGACAGTCTCGCTTCTCTGTGGAAAGCTCTCCGCAAGACGCCGTCCGGTGGTGACCTCGACAGGCTTGCCGACGAGATTGAGCGGTATCCTGTGGCTGGCGGCCAGCGCCTGGATGCTGGTGATGCCGGGAATGACCGAGTAGTCGAAAGCCACCGTTTCCAATGCCCGGACACGCTCGATGATGCGGATCGTGCTGTCATAGAGCATCGGATCGCCCCAGACGAGAAAGGCACCAATCTGCCCCTCGCCGAGCTCTTCGAGCAGCAGGCGTTCGTAAGCCGTAGCGATCGCCGCGTGCCATTGATCGACACTCTGGTGATAGGAACGATCCGCTGTCTGGCGGACGGGAATGTCGAAGTCGACCGTCCGGCTATCCGGCCTGGTGACGTAACGCGAAATGATGTCATGGCGGATGTCGGCAAGCTGCGCCTTTGCCTCGCCTTTCGTGGGGATGAACAGGACATTCGCGGCGTTGAGAGCGTTAATCGCCTGCACGGTCATATGCTCGGGATTGCCGCTGCCTATACCCACGATCAGAATGCTTTTCACGTCCAAGCCCCCAGCAACGCCGCCTCCTTGTGTCTTTGGCCGATTGGCCAAGCGGATGCAAGCTGCGGAAAGTCCCAAAAGGCCCCTCTCGTCGCTCATAGAGCGACACAGCGCGCCTCCACGCCCGCCGTTAACTATTCAAGCAAAGTATACGGCCGGCACGGGGAATATTTTTAAGGAACAGAAAGGAAACCATTGGCAATAATCAGGCTATTCCACTATGAGATCGACACATTCATTTACATAGGCGCAAAAACTGGAAACGGTGGCGCAAAAAGCATGTTCCCCAGGCGACAGACCCCAAGGTAATGCGGCTTTAGAGAAATTGTGGCACATTGTGCATTACATTTGAGACGGCAAGCGTCTCGCGAGGACCTCTACAGTGACGAACCATTTGAAAAACAAAGTGAACGCGTCCGACCCGGGCGAAGCCCTGTGGAACTGCAAGGCAGGCTTCATCGGCATCTTTTTCGCCAGCGCGCTTGTCAACATTCTCTATCTGACCGGCTCCTTCTTTATGCTGGAGGTCTATGACCGGGTGCTGCCAAGCAGAAGCATCCCGACTCTGATCGCGCTGTGCCTGCTCGCTCTGCTGCTCTACGCCTTTCAGGGCGCCTTCGAAATGGTGCGCGGCCGCATGCTCGTTCGCATTGCCGGAGCCCTCGACGAAGCGATGAGCGCGCGTATCTATCGCGCCGTGGTCCAGGCGCCGCTGAAACTGCGCACCCAGGGCGATGGTCTGCAGGCATTGCGTGACTTCGACCAGGTTCGCTCGTTCCTGTCGGGCACCGGTCCGGCCGCCTTCTTCGATCTGCCCTGGCTTCCGTTCTACATCGGCATTTGCTTCCTGTTCCATCCAATGATCGGCATCGTCGCGATCGTCGGTTCGATCATCCTCATCGCCCTCACCTTCCTGACGAACCGTGGAACACAAGGCCCGTCGAAGAAGGCATCCGAGGCAGGCAACCATCGCAATGCCTTCGCGCAGGCGTCGCATCGCAATGCCGAAGTCATGCAGGCCATGGGCATGATGGGCCGCATGTCGCAGCTTTGGGATCTGCGCAACAACAACTACCGGGAACAAAACCGCGAGACATCCGATGTCGGCAACGGTTATGGCGCCCTGTCCAAAGTGTTCCGCATGGCATTGCAATCCGCCGTTCTGGCAACGGGCGCGGTCCTCGTCATCGAAGGGCTGGCATCGCCGGGCATCATCATCGCCGGCTCGATCCTGACTGCCCGTGCCCTGGCGCCGGTGGAGCTGGCAATTGGCAACTGGCGCGGCTACGTTGCCTGCCGCCAGAGCTGGCAGCGTTTGAAGGAGCTTTTGAAGGCGCTGCCGGAACGCGGCGCACCCTTGGAACTGCCCGTGCCCAAGGAAAAGCTGAGCGCAGAAGGTCTCGCCGGCGGCCCTCCCGGTGCACAGCGGCTAACCTTCGCCGAAGTCAATTTCACCGTGAAGGCCGGCAGCGCGCTCGGCATCATCGGGCCCAGCGCATCGGGCAAGTCCTCCCTTGCGCGTGCCCTGATCGGCATCTGGCCGGCATTTCGCGGCTCGGTTCGCCTCGACGGCGCAGCGCTCGACCAATGGGATGGCGACAGGCTCGGTCGCAGCATCGGCTACCTGCCGCAGGACGTCGAGCTTTTTGCCGGCACCGTTGCCCAGAACATCGCACGCTTTACCGAAAATGCCTCATCGGATGCTATCGTTTCCGCTGCCCGTGCAGCGCGCGTCCACGACCTTATCCTCAAGCTGCCGAATGGCTATGAAACCGAGATCGGCGAAGGCGGAGCCGCGCTTTCGGCCGGTCAGCGCCAGCGTGTGGCTCTCGCCCGCGCCCTTTTCGGCGAACCCTTCCTCGTCGTCCTCGATGAACCCAACTCCAATCTCGACGCTGAGGGCGAACAGGCGCTCAGCGAAGCGATCATGAGCGTGCGGGCACGCAGCGGCATCGTCATCGTCATCGCCCACCGGCCAAGCGCGCTCGCTGCCGTGGACATGGTGCTGATGATGAACGAGGGACGTATGCAGGCATTCGGGCCGAAGGACGAAGTACTCGCGCAGATCCTGCGCAAGGAAAACCGCCAGCCGCAAATCGCAAGCCCCGCATCGCTGAAAGTCGTGGGTGAAGGACAGGAGTCCGCATCGTGACCCATACCGAAGCAAAGCCCGTCAGCTCGCAGCGTTCGCTTGGCCGGCACATCACCGCCGTATCGCTCCTCGCTCTCGCACTTGTCGTCGGCGTTGGTGGCTGGGCAGCAACGACGGAACTGTCGAGCGCCATCGTCGCCAGCGGCACCGTCGTGGTTGAAAACAACGTCAAGAAGATCCAGCACCTGACCGGCGGGATCGTCGGCGAAGTGCTGGTGAAGGAAGGCGATACCGTCAAGGCGGGCCAGATCCTGATCAAGCTCGACGGCACGACGGTTCGCGCCAACCTGTCGATCGTGCAGAACACCCTTGCCCAGCTTTATGCCCGGCGCGCGCGTCTTCTCGCCGAGCAAATCGGATCCGACAACTTCAAGATTCCGGAAAACCTGGAAGAACTGACATCGAGTACGCCCGCCTCCGTTCTCGAGCAGAGCGAGCGCAAGCTGTTTATCAGCCGCAAGAACGCACTGGTCGGCATGAAAAGCCAGCTTGCGTCGCGCAAGGACCAGCTCGTCGACGAGACCAAGGGCCTGACGGTTCAGCTGAACGCCATCGAGGATGCGCTGAAGCTGATCGGCGAGGAACTCACCGGCCTCGACAAGCTTTACGGCCAAGGCCTGGTCTCGATGCAACGGCTGACCGAGTTGAAGCGGGACCGCGCCCAGCTTGAAGGCGACCGCGGTGCCCGTATCGCCGCGCGTGCGCAGGCCGCCGGCAAGTCGAGCGAAATCGACCTGCAGATCCTGCAGCTGGACGAGGACCGCCGCACCGAAAACGCCAAGGAACTGACGGACGTCGAAGGCAAGATCGCCGAATACGAAGACCGCCGGATCGCCGCCATGGACCAGCTGAAGCGCATCGACATTCGCGCGCCGCTGGATGGCCGGATCTATCAGCTGGCGGTGCACACGGTGAACGGCGTCATCAATCCCGGCGAAGTGCTGATGCTCGTCGTCCCGGGAGCCGACAGCCTAACCGTCGAGGCGAAAATCGCGACCCACGACATCGACCAGATCCGTCTCGGCCAACCGGTGGAAATCCGCTTCAGCGCCTTCAACCAGCGCACTACCCCGATCGTCGAGGCGGAAGTCGTGACCATCGCTCCCGACCTCGTCACCGATCAGCGCACCGGCATGACCTACTATCCGCTGCGCATCAAACCGAAACCGGAAAGCCTTGCGGGGCTGAAGGGGCTGTCGCTCTATCCCGGCATGCCTGCCGAAGTCTTCATCAAGATCGCCGATCGCACCGTCATCTCCTATCTCGCAAAGCCGCTGACGGAACAGATCCAGCATACGTTCCGCGAGGATTGATCCGAACCAATCACAACACGCGCAGCGCCCGGCGCTGCGCGTGTTGTCGGAAAGCGCCTGCCGGAAACAAACATTGCTGCCCTGCAAAATTCCCATGGCAGCCTGCGGCGCAGCCGGTGTATGGACATTCCCATGACCTCGAAGCGAACCGGCTACATCTTCGTCCTGCTTGCCCTCGTGATATTCTCGATACAGGACGCAATCTCGAAGCATCTTGGCAGTCTTTATCCTCCGGTTTTCATCACCATGATTCGGTACTGGGCCTTTGCTGCCTTCGCAATCGCACTGGCAGCGCGATCGCGTGGCGGCCTTTCCGTGGTCGTGAAGACCAAGCAACCGCTGCTTCAGATTCTGCGTGGCATCCTGCTCGTGGTGCAGATCGTCATCGTCATCATCTCATTCTCGAAAGTCGGCCTCGCCCATTCTCAGGCGATATTCTCTTCCGGGCCGCTTTTCGTGGCGCTCCTCTCCATGCCGCTTCTGGGCGAGCGTGTCGGCTGGCGGCGGTGGACGGCGATCATCGTCGGCCTGCTCGGCGTGCTTTTGATCCTGAAGCCGGACGACAGTTCATTCGACATCAAGTTCCTGATCCCGATATCGTCAGCGCTGATCTTTGCCTTCTATGTGATCTCGACGCGACTGGTGAGCCGGGACGATAGCTCGATCACCAGCTTTTTCTACACCGGTGTCGCGGGCGCCGTGGCGATCACCATCATCGGTCCGTTTTATTGGACAACGCTCGCACCGCCGGACTGGGCCTGGATGCTGATGCTCTGCATCACCGGAACGACCAGCCATTTTTTCCTGATCAAGGCCTACGAACTGCTCGACGCGTCGGAAGTCCAGCCGCTGACCTATCTCCAGCTGGTCTTCGCCTCGGTCATCGGCGTCTCCATTTTCGGCGAAACGCTGAACCTGAACATGATCTTTGGCTCGGCGATCGTCGTCTGCGCGGGCATCTTCACCGTCTGGCGCGAAAGTGTCGTTGCCCGGCGCAATGCCAGGCGGCCCGAGCCACCATCCTCCCAGACGCTGACTTAAGCCGGTATTTCCGGATTGGCAGGCAACGCCCAGTCGATCGGCTTGTGTCCTTTCGAGACGAGAAAGTCGTTCGCCTTGGAGAAGGGCTTGCTGCCGAAAAAGCCGTTGTGGGCCGACAACGGCGATGGATGCGGCGACCGGATCACGAGATGGCGCGACTGATCGACGAAAGCCGCCTTCTTCTGTGCATAGGATCCCCAGAGAATGAACACGACAGGGTGTTCCTGCTCGTTGGTGGCACGGATGATCGCATCGGTGAACTTCTCCCAGCCCTTGCCTTGGTGCGATGCCGCCATCGCGCGCTCGACCGTCAGCACGCTGTTGAGCAGCAGCACGCCTTGTTTCGCCCAGCTTTCGAGAAAACCGTGGCGGGCGGGCGCAATGCCCAGGTCGCTTTGCAGTTCCTTGTAGATGTTGACCAGCGACGGCGGCGAACGGACGCCGGGCTTGACGCTAAAGGACAGGCCATGCGCCTGCCCCTCGCCATGATAAGGATCCTGCCCGAGAATGACGACACGGACCTTGTCGAGCGGCGTCAAATCCAGCGCGCGGAAATATTCAGGCCCCTTGGGGAAAATCTGCTTGCCGCTGCTCTTTTCCTCAACAAGAAATGTCTTCAATTCGGCCATGTACGGGCTGGAGAATTCCGCGGCCAAAGCTGCTTTCCAGCTTTCCTCGATCTTCACATTCGATTCCATGGCGTCCACGGCCTTTCACTCTTCGGAGCCGCCGAATTTAACGCCGGGCTTGTCGATGGCAAGCGCCAATCCCGACGGGGCGGCGAATGAGTTTCAATATATTTTGAGCAATATAACGCTGGCCATTCCGATTATACCGTTATATCTAAACATATATCTCGAAACCGATGGGGGACCGCATGCGCACTGAACGTCGTACCGTGCTGAAATTTCTTGGAGCCACAATCGCAGCGCTCTGGATCGGCGGAATGCCACTCGTCCAGCCGGCAGCAGCGGCCGAAAAAGTCACTGTCTTTGCTGCGGCCAGCCTGAAGAACGCGCTCGATGCCGTCAATACCGAATGGCAGAAGGAAGCCGGCAAGGAAACGACGGTCTCCTATGCAGCAAGTTCGGCGCTCGCCAAGCAGATCGAATCCGGAGCACCAGCCGATGTCTTCATCTCCGCCGACCTGGCCTGGATGGACTATGTCGCGGAAAAGAAGCTGATCAAGGACGACACGCGGGCGAACCTGCTCGGCAACCGCATCGTTCTGGTGACCGGCAAGCCGGATGCCGCTCCCGTCGACATCAAGCAGGGTTTTGACCTGAAGGGCCTGCTCGGCGACGAGAAGCTCGCAATGGGCGCCGTCGATTCCGTGCCAGCCGGCAAATACGGCAAGGCGGCGCTGGAAAAGCTCGGTGTCTGGTCGTCCGTCGAGAAGAACGTCGCCGGGGCTGAGAATGTCCGGGCCGCGCTGCTGCTGGTCTCCAAGGGCGAAGCACCGTATGGCATCGTCTATCAGACGGATGCCGCCGCCGACAAAGGCGTGAAGATCGCCGGCACTTTCCCGGAAGACAGCCATCCACCGATCGTCTACCCGATCGCGATTACCGCCGACAGCAAGAACCCGGATGCAGCCGCTTATGTCGATTTCGTCAAATCGCCCAAGGCCGCAGCCCTCTTCGAAGCGCAGGGCTTTACCATCCTGAAATAAGACCGCGATGCGCTCTATCCGCGAATGGATGGAGCGCATATCGTCTGACCGTCAAAGACGGAGCATAGGCATTTGGACTGGCTGGTTTTGAGCGATGCGGAGTGGACGGCGATCCGCCTCAGCCTGCGCGTTTCCCTTGTGGCCATGCTGGCCAGCCTGCCCTTCGCGATCGCCGTTGCCTTGATTTTGGCGCGAGGCCGTTTCTGGGGGAAGTCTGTCCTCAACGGCATCGTTCATCTGCCCCTGGTCATGCCGCCCGTGGTCACCGGTTTTCTCCTTCTCATCCTCTTCGGTAAACGCGGTCCGATCGGCGCCTTTCTCGCCGACTATACCGGTATCGTCTTCTCCTTCCGCTGGACCGGCGCTGCCCTTGCCTGCGCCGTCATGGCCTTTCCGCTGATGGTGCGCAGCATCCGCCTGTCGATCGAAGCGGTCGATCGCAGGCTTGAACAGGCGGCGGCAACGCTCGGCGCCGGACCTGCCTGGGTATTCCTGACAGTGACGCTGCCGCTTGTCCTGCCCGGCATCATTGCCGGCATGATCCTCGCTTTCGCCAAGGCGATGGGCGAATTCGGTGCGACGATCACCTTCGTCTCGAATATCCCCGGCGAGACCCAGACGCTGTCCTCGGCGATCTACACCTTCACCCAGGTGCCCGGCGGCGATGCTGGCGCATTTCGTCTCACGCTGATTTCCATCGCCATTTCCATGGCAGCCCTGATGGTATCGGAGGTGTTGGCGAATATGGCGGCGAAAAAGGTGGATGCGGCATGAGCCTCGTCGTCGAAACCCGGCATCGGCTCGGCGCATTCTCCGTCGAAGCGGCATTTTCCTCGGACCGGGGCGTGACCGCCCTCTTTGGCCGCTCGGGCTCGGGCAAGACATCACTGATCAATATCATTGCGGGACTGCTGCGGCCCGACAGCGGACGGATTATGTTCAACGGCGATGTTCTGGTCGATAGCGACAACCGGATTTTCGTGCCGCCGCACAGACGCCGTTTCGGCTACGTTTTCCAGGAAGCGCGCCTCTTTCCGCATCTCAGTGTCCGGCGGAACCTGACCTATGGGCGCTGGTTCAAAGGCAAGGCTGGAGATGGCCCAAGCTTTGACCGGATTGTCGATCTGCTCGGTGTCGGAACTCTCCTCGGCCGGTTACCGGCGAACCTCTCTGGCGGTGAAAAACAGCGCATCGCCATCGGCCGGGCGCTGCTGTCCAATCCGCGCCTGCTTTTGATGGACGAGCCGCTGGCGGCACTCGACGAAGAGCGCAAGGCGGAAATCCTGCCCTATCTGGAGCGCCTGCGCGACGAAACGGAAATCCCTATCATCTATGTCAGCCATTCCGTGAGCGAGGTCGCGCGACTGGCCAACAAGGCCATCGTTCTGGAACATGGCTGCATCAGTGCCTCCGGAGACGCGGCGACCATTCTCAGCCTGCCCTCATCGGCCGTCAGCCGCCGCGAGGCGGGTGCGGTGATCGACGGCATCGTTGGTGCGACGGATGCCGAACACCGGATCACCATCATCCGCGCCGGCAATGCGGAAATTCGCGTGCCGCATCTGGATGCCGTTGCTGGAAAAACGGTTCGTCTCCGGATCGCGGCCCGTGACGTCATGCTGGCAACCAGCAAGCCGGAGGGTCTGAGCGCGCTCAACATTCTCCCCGCGACGATCATTGAAATCGGTGACGCCGCGCAGGGGATGGTGGATATCCGGCTGGACTGCGGCGGCGTGACGATCGTTTCGCGCGTGACCACCCTGTCGCGCGACATGCTCGGCTTGCATGTCGGCAAGCCGGTTCACGCCATTATCAAGAGTGTGGCTCTGGATCTGTAATCGGCGCCGCGATGGGATTGCGGTTTTCTTCCAGCCAGGCCAGTTCCGCTGCAAGCGCGGCCTCTGCGTTTTCCTCCATCACCCTGAAACGGCGGATCAGTTCCTCGCCGAAGGGCGTCACGACCGCTCCACCGCCCTGTTTGCCGCCGCGCTGCGATTCGACCGAATCCTGCGTGAACATCCGGTTCAGGGCGCTGACCAGCAGCCACGCTCGCCGATAGGACATGTCCATGACGCGTCCGGCCGCCGAGATCGATCCGGTTTCGCGGATATGTTCGAGCAGTGTGATCTTGCCCCTACCGAGCCGCTCGGCATGGGGAAAATCGATCCGCAGGACCGGGGTCAAGCCGGTGGTATTCGTCTTGCTCATGCGGTTCGATCGTGCCTTTTCCAATTCCGAAAAGACTATAGCGCGCATCGGCCGGTGTATAGCGTCGACCGGTTCTCTTGCCATATCAAACCGGTCGTCGTGCAATGCGGCCATTTCTAAAGGCTATAGGCTCATGCCACCATCAATGACATGGACATGGCCCGTCGTGTAGTTGGAAACATCGCTGCCGAGGTAGACGGCAAGTGCGGCGATTTCTTCCGGCAGGCCGATGCGGCCCATCGGCTGGCGGGCGATGAAAGCGGCGCGGGCTTCTTCGTAATTCCCTTGCGCCTTCATCCGCTCCTCGAGCGACGGCGACTGCACCGTACCCGGCGCGATCGCGTTGCAGCGGATGCCCTGCTTGATGAAATCAATGGCGACGGACTTGGTAAGGCCGATGACGGCTGCCTTGCTGGCCGAATAGGCAAAGCGGTTCGGCACACCGGCGGGAACGCCAGCCACCGACGACATGTTGATGATCGAGCCACCGCCGTTTTCGATCATGCCCGGCAGGAAGGCACGAATCAGCCGGAACATCGACTTGACGTTGAGATCGAAGGCGAGATCGTAGTCCCGCTCGCTGGCTTCGAGGATCGTTCCGCCGTGCACCACGCCGGCGCAGTTGAACAGCACGTCGATCGTCCCGGTCTCAGCGGCGAAGGCGGCGATGGCGCCCGCACTCATGACGTCAAGTCTCGCAACCTTCATCCCAAGGGCGGAGAGTTCCGCTAGCTTTTCCTCGTTGATATCCGTGGCCGTCACGATCGCACCCTCCCGCTGGAAAGCTTCGGCCGCCGCGCGGCCGATACCCTGCGCCGCAGCCGTAATTACCGCGCGCTTGCCGGCCAGAAGTCCACCCATGTCATTCCTCCCTGTCGCAGCCATCGGCCGCTTCGATTTTCCGGACAAGGAATATCGGCGGCTCCCGGGTTGTCAAGCGCGAGAAACGTATTTTTATACAGAAAAAACTAAATCGCACCCGGACCTCAGACCCTCAACCCGGTTTTCTCGTCGAAAATATGGACATCCGCCGGACGGACGGAGACGTCGATAATATCCCCTGTCTTCACCGCCCTGCGCGAGGTTTCGACGATCGTCACTTCCGCCGCTGTCGATGTCGTAATGTAGGTCGCCGAACCGGTCGTCTCGACGATACCCACGGGGAGCCGAAACACGCCCTGTCCGGGTTCGACAAAATGCAGATGTTCCGGCCTCAAGCCCGCAATCACCGCACGACCGGGCTCCAACTGGCGATCCAGCAGGATCGTCTGCTTTTCCCCGACATCGACGGCCAGCGACCGGCCATCCTCACCAACCGTTGCCGGGACGAAATTCATGGCAGGCGACCCGATGAAACCCGCGACGAATTTGTTGGCCGGCCGGTCGTAAAGCTCCAGCGGTGCGCCCTGCTGCTCGATCACGCCGTCCTTCATGACCACGACATGGTCGGCCATCGTCATCGCCTCGATCTGGTCGTGCGTGACATAGACGGAAGTGGCCCCAAGCCGGTCGTGCAGGGCACGGATTTCCTTGCGCATATGCACGCGCAGCGCCGCGTCGAGGTTCGACAACGGCTCGTCGAACAGGAATGCCTTCGGATGGCGGATGATCGCCCGGCTCATGGCAACACGCTGGCGCTGGCCGCCGGAGAGTTCGCGCGGATAACGGCCGAGAAGCTGCGAGAGGCCGGTGGTCGCCGCCACCTCTTCCGCCGCCTTCTTCGCTTCCGCTTTCGGAACACCGCGAATGCGCAGGCTGTAGGTGAGGTTCTGCTCGACGGTCATGTGCGGATAGAGCGCATAGGACTGGAACACCATGGCGATGTCGCGCTTGCGCGGCGGCACGTTGTTCATCAGTTCGCCGGCGATCTTCAGGTCGCCGCTGGAGATCGTTTCCAAGCCTGCCAGCGAGCGCAGCAGCGTGGACTTGCCGCAGCCGGAGGGGCCGACGAGGGCGACGAACGTTCCCTTCTCGATGCTGAGCTCGATGTTCTTCAGCGCATGGAAGGCACCGTAGTATTTGTTGACGCCCGAGAGTTCGATCTGCTTGGTCATTTGATGGCTCCCGAGGTAAGGCCGGAGACGATGCGCCGCTGCAACAGCACGAAGATGGCAAGAATGGGGGTCACATAGATCGTGGCATAGGCCATGATGTTGTTCCACTCATTGGTGTTCGGCCCCATGAAGGAGTTGAGGCCAACGCTGGCGGGCTGAAGCTCGATCGCCTGGATGATCGACTTCGAATAAACGAACTCGCCGAAGGCCTGCATGAAGATGAGAATGGCGCTGACCAGGATGCCGTTTCGGGCAAGCGGCAGCACGATGTTGAAAAAGGCGCCGACGCGTGAATTGCCGTCGACCAGCGCCGCCTCCTCCAGTTCCTGCGGAACCGCCATGAAAGTAGCCCGCACCAGAACGACGAAGAACGGCATGCTCTTGGCAGCAATCGCAATGATCACCGCCAGGCGCGGATAGTTCAGCATGCCGAGCTGCGAGAAGCCGACGAAGATCGGCGTGATCATGAGCGAGGCAGGCAGCACTTGGAGCATCAGGATCAGGAACAGGCCGATATCGACCCAGACATTGCGGTAGCGCGCCAGCACATAGGCGCAGCCAACGCCGAGCACGGTAATCAGCACCACGGCCCCAGACGCGATAATGAGCGAATTCCAGAGATAGCGCGCCATGTTCCGGCTTTCCCAGACGAAGCCGTATGTGGCCCACTGCGGCTCCGACGGCCAGAAACTCGGCGGCGTCGCAAACATCTCCGAGCCGCTTTTCAGCGCGGTGATATACATCCAGTAAAGCGGAAACAGATAGATCGCTGCCATGAGGATGGCGATCACCAGCATCAGGCGATTGCGGTTGGTCTCGCTCATCCGCGCACCTCATGACGTGTCGAGCGGACGTAAACGATCGCGGCGATCATCACGAAGACGATCATGATCACGGAAATCGTCGCGCCCTTGGCGAAATCATACTGCCGGAATGACAGGTCCCAGGCCCAGTATTGCGTGACGTTAGATGAGTTGTTCGGCCCACCCGATGTGATCGCGGCGAAAAGGTCGAACTGCTGCAGGGTGAAGATCAGCCCGAGCGCGATGATCGCGCCGATGGTCGAACGCATCATCGGTAGGGTGATCGTCCAGAAGCGCTGCCAGGCGTTTGCTCCGTCCAGTTCGGCCGCCTCATAGAGATCACCGGGGATACCCGCCAGACCGACGGACAAAAGGATCATGTTGAAGGCCGTCCCAAGCCAGATATTGGCCATGATGACGGCATAGAGCGAGTAGTGCGGATCGGAACGCCAGAAGATATTGCCGGAGATGATGCCGCTTTCCTTCAGGATGAAATTCAGCACGCCGAAATCGCCGGACAAAATCCAGTTCCAGATGGCACCGACGACGAGGCCGGGCATCACCCAGGACACCAGGAACAGGCCGCGCAGCCAGGAAGCACCCGGAAAATTCACCCAGAAGAACAGCGCCAGCCCGAAGCCGATCAGGAATTGACCGGCAATCGAGCCGATGACGAAAATGGCGGTATTGCCGAGGATCGGCCATGTCTCCGGCTGGGCGAACAGATCGGTATAGTTCTTGAAGCCGACGAAGGGCCGCAGGAACGTGCCGAGGCTGAACATGTCGACCTCCTGAAAGCTCATCAGGACGTTGTAGAGCAGCGGCAGGCCCGCCATCAGGAACAGAAAGCCGAGCGGGAAGGCAACAAGCACGATATCGAAACCGCGGCCGTCCCGGACACTTGAAAGCAGCCTCTTCATGGGGCCTCCGATGCTCCGAACGGGGCTGCCCGGCGCATTGGCGCGAAAGACAACCCCTTCCGGGAGGAAATGATGATGACGTGGGGCCATCGGCGAAGCCTCTTCTCCCCAGCGGGGAGAAGTGCCGAGCAGAGCGAGGCGATGAGGGGGCAGCAAAGATGGAGGGTGTGGCTCCTCCCACCCGGCCCACCTTCTCCCCGTTGGGGAGAAGAGGAAGACCGCAGCCCCTTCCTCACAGCCAACTCAGCCCAATACAGCCTTGATCTTCTCGGCGGCTTGATCAAGCGCATCCTTTGCACTCGACTGACCCGTCAAAGCCGCCTGGATAGCATCCTGGATCGCCTTGGAGATCTTCGGCCAATCTGGATGCGGACCGCGCGGCTTGGCATATTTCAGCTGTTCGAGGAACACCTTGAGAGCGGCATCCTTAAGGGCGTGACCGGTTTCCGGGATGGAGATGTCGGAACGGGCCGGAAGCTGGCCGTAGTTCTTGAACATCTTGTCATCCTGCGAGGCGAAATATTCGAGCGCCTTGAAGGCTTCGGCTGGATGCTTGGTCGATCGCCCAGTTGAAGTCACCCATGGCAGAGGAGCGTTCGGCACCTTCCTTCGGAACCGGGAGCAGCGTCACACCCCAGTCGAATTTCGCCTCCTGCGACATGCGGTCGAGTTCCCACGGACCGGAGATCGCCATGGCAGCATTACCGGAGTTGAAGGTACCGGTCGAATCCCACTGGCCGCGCGTCAGAGTATCGGGCGAGGCAAGCTTCTCGTCCATGATCGTCTTCCAGACCTCGAGCGCCTTCACTGCGCCCTCGGAATTGATGTTCTCATAGCTGCCGCCGCCCATCTGAGCCCAGGGCAGGAACTGGAAAGTGCCTTCCTCGTTGGCCTTGGCCGAGAAGGCGAGGCCGTAGACGTTGGCAGCCGGATCGGTCAGCTTGCGGGCGTCCTCGACCAGTTCGTCCCAGGTCTGCGGCGGCTTGTTGGGATCGAGCCCCTTCGCCTTGAACATGTCCTTGTTGTAGTAGAGCGCGATCGTGTTGGTCGCCTTCGGAACGCCGTAATATTTGCCGTCCCATTCGACCGATTTCAGCGGACCGGGGAAATAGTTCTCCGGCTTGATCACGGTCGATTTCGAGATCATGTCGGTGAGATCGAGGAAGGCGCCGCGCGATGAAAACAGCGCGTGTTCCGGATTATCGATGGCGATGATATCCGGCGCCTGGCCGGTCGAGTAGGCGCGCATGGCCTCGCTCACCACATCGTCGAACTGGATCTGGCGATATTCGATCTGGATGCCGTTGTTGAGCTTGTTGAAATCAGCCACCAGATGCGGCGCCGGCTGAATGTCGCGGTCAAGCGACCAGACGGTGAGCTTCACATCTTCCGCCTTCGCGGAAAGACCGAACATCGAAACGCCTGCAAGCGCCAGCGCACCGATGAGTGCGTATTTGCGGATAACCATAATTTTCCTCCTTGTGGTGATCCTGTCGGCCGTCATCCTCCATGCCGGCCTTCCTCAGTCCATTTCAGTCTAGCCAGACGAATCTGGCTGGTCAGGCCCGCCTGATTGATCAGGCAGGCCCGATCAATCAGGCGGGATCGACGACGAAATCGCCGCCCCGGCAAGTCTTCAGATAGTTGAGGCCATGAACCTGGCCGGTCATTTCCAGCGCATCGCGATAGACCGGATCGTGCCAGCCCTCGATATCGATCGAGCCGGACCAGCCGGCAAGCCGCAGTTCGGAAATCACATCCGTCCAGTTGGTGTCGCCGAAGCCCGGCGTGCGCATGAAGACGAACTTCTCCTTGCCGAAGATACCGTGCTCGCGGATCACGTCCCAGCGGATGGTTGCGTCCTTGCCGTGCACGTGAAAAATCTTTGAGGCCCATTTGCGGATCTGCGGCAGCGGGTCGATGAGATAGACCATCTGGTGGCAGGGCTCCCATTCGAGCCCGATATTGTCATCCGGCGTCTCGTTGAAGATCAGTTCCCAGGCATCCGGATTATGTGCGATGTTCCAGTCTCCGGTCGCCCAGTTGCCGTCCATGGCGCAATTCTCGAACGCAATCTTCACGCCCTTGTCGGCGGCACGCTTGGCAAGCTCGCTCCAGACTTCCTTGTAGCGCGGCAAGCTATCCGTAAGTGGCTTATTGCGGATGCGGCCGGTGAAACCGGCAACGCAGGTGGCGCCGAAATGATGGGCGTTGTCGATGCAATCCTTCCAGCCCTGCAGCGTATCGCGGTCGATATCGGTCGTCTCCAGCGGATTGCCGAACATGCCGAGCGTCGAAATAGTGATATCACGGTCGCCGATCGCCGCGACGCAGCGCTGGCCAAGCTCCTTGAGATTCTGCCCGTTGGTCGTCTGCCAGAAGAAAGGCTCGAAGCTTTCGAAGCCCAGGCCTGCCACCTTGCCGATGCGCTCGGCAGCCTTGCCTGCGGATGCGCTGATCATGGTGCCGATACGGATGGCTTTTGCCGGATTGCTCATGAAACTGTCCTGTTCTTCATAGGGTTACGCGCTGCCTGGTGCGGGCGCTTTCGATCGCTGCAAACACCATGGCAAGGCTATTGATATTGTCATTGCTGACCGTCTCCGGCTTGGCGCCGGTTTTGATGGCCGTGAGGAAATCTGCGATCACGCTGGCATGACCATGGGTCTGCGCCTCATCGGCCGGCTGCGGCACGTCGAGGGCTTCGATCGGCCGGAAGAAGCCTTCGGCGCCGGCAACGACGCCGGTTTGGAAATTGTCGACCCCATCCCAGAGCAGCGTGCCCTTGGTACCAATGATCCGCCACTGGCTTTCCCAACTGGTATTGGCACCCTCCGCGCACCAGGAACCGCGATAGGTGAAGGTCACGTCATCTGAAAACTCGAAGATCGCATTGGCGGCCGCGCCATGCGCATACCAGGAGCCGCGCGGATTGCTTTCGTGGCAATAGACGGCGACAGGCACCTTGTCCGCCACGAAGCGGGCGGCGTCGAACGTGTGGATCGCCATATCGAGCAGCAGCACATTGTCCATCTGCTCACGAAAACCGCCGAAATGCGCACCGATAAAGAAGTCGCAGTGGATGGCCGTCAACTCGCCGAGCACGCCACTTTCGACCAGTCGGCGGATGCGACGAATGCCCGAGATAAAACGCCGGTTCTGGACGATCGCGTGGACTTTTTCCGCAGCAGTTGCCTGAGCAATCAACGACCGGCCTTCCGCGATCGAGGACGCCATCGGCTTCTCGCTCAGCACATGGCATCCATGCGTCAACGCGGTGGAAACCACATCGTAACGGGCGGACGGGATAACGACGTCAAAGACCACGTCCGCGGACGTCTTCGACAAGACATCGCCGAGATCGGAACCGATAATCGCCTCGGCCAATCCGAACTCTTCGGCAAGCGCTTTCGCTGCCGCCGGATTGACGTCGACGAGCCCGACGACGGTCACGGTCGATCGAATTTCAGGGGTGTCCGCGATCGCCTTGAGCCAGCCTTTGGCCATAGCTCCGCACCCGCACAAAACTGCACGCAAAATGGGAATCTCCTCCTCGAAATCTACGGTTTTCGCTCCTTTTCGATCACCGTAAACGTTTACGGTACTATGATCGAATTTTGAAACGTGTCAAGAGATGAGCATCGGGAAACCGAAATCACACCTTGGAAGCGGCTGGAATGACGGGCATACGCAGGCTTGCGCAACATCTGGATATTTCCATCGGGACCGTTTCGCGGGCACTGAACGGACGGCCGGATGTCAATGAGGAAACCCGCCGAAAGGTTCTCGAAGCCGCAGCCGAACTCGGCTACGTGCCCAACCAATCCGGTCGCAGCCTGCGCCAGGGCACCACCAATATCATCGGCTTCATGATGCAGACCGGCAGCGAGATCACCGGCCAGGGCGATACATTCTTCATGAGCGTCTTCGATGGCGTCCAGACCGTCTTTGCCCGCCATCATCTCGATCTCGTCGCCCTGCTCTGCTCGTCGGAAGAAGACCCGGACGACTATCTCCGGCGTGTCGTCGCTCGCGGCTTTGCCGATGGCCTTATCCTTTCGGCAACGCAGCGGCACGATCCGCGTTTCGAGTTTCTTGCCAAGCGCAAAATCCCGTTCGTCACACTCGGGCGCAGCCTGACCGATGTCGGCCAGCCATGGCTCGACCTCGATTTCGAAGGCATGGCGCAGACTTCGATCGACCGGCTGGTGGCGAAAGGTCATCGGCGGATTGCCGTGACAAGGCCGCATGATGATATCAACCTGGGCTATCTCTTCGTCGATCGAAGTGCCAAGGCCCTTGCGGCGCACGGACTGACGCTCGATCCAGATCTCATCTTCAATTCGAAGCCGAACGAGGCGGGCGGCTATCACGTTGCCCAGCAGCTTCTGGCCAAGAAGGACCGGCCAACCGCAATCCTGCTGGTCAACGAGACCATCGCTATCGGCCTCTACCGTGGCCTGAACGAAGCCGGCCTGAAGCCGGGACGCGATATCGCTGTCATCGGGCGCCATAGCCCGCAATCGCATTTCCTGTCGCCAAGCCTGACAGGCTTCACGCTGTCGCGGCGCGATCTGGGTATCGCTCTGGCCGAGGCGCTGCTCGCCACGATGCCGGCCTTCCGTCACTTTTATCCGGATGCGGAACTCAGGAAGATTTGGCAGGAAGATCTTGTCGAAGGCGAGAGCGATGCGTTCACATTACCGCCTGGTTGATTGATCCGGACACTTTGGGCCAGACCGGTCACGGCCTACCTTTAGGACTTGAAAGCCGACAATATACGAGGCAAATCAGAGGAGACCTCCTCTGATATTGGAACCCAGCGCCGATGCCCAGACCGACACTCGACCCCACTGAAACCGATCAAATCCTTCCGGGCAAAGCAGATGTCGTCGTCATCGGCGGCGGCATCATCGGGGTCAGTACGGCGCTGTTCCTGGCCGAACGCGGCGTCGATGTCGTGCTGTGCGAAAAAGGTGTTCTCGGCGGCGAGCAGTCCAGCCGCAACTGGGGTTGGGTCCGGGTCATGGGGCGCGATCGGCGCGAAATTCCGCTGGCAATCGAAGCCCTGAATATCTGGGACGGACTGGATGTGCGCGTCGGCGGCAACACCGGCTTTCGCCGATCCGGCATCCTCTATATCGCTGAATCGGAGACGGACACCGCAAACCATGCGGCCTGGCTGAAGCTCGCTCAGGCGCACGGGCTTGATACCCGCCAGATCGGCCCTGACGAGACGGCGTCCGTGATGCTGGGCTCCGGGCGGCGATACAATGGAGCGCTTTACACGCCAAGCGATGCCCGCGCCGAACCGCAAAAGGCAGTGCCGGCCATTGCGACGGGCGCGCGACGGGCGGGTGCTCGCATCCTGACGGGCTGTGCCGTGCGCGGCATCGAAAAAAGCGCCGGCCGCATCAGCGCTGTCACCACCGAGAAGGGCCGCATAGAGACCACTGCTGTCGTGCTTGCCGGCGGTGCATGGTCGCGTCTGTTCTGCAAGGGGCTCGATATCCGACTACCGCAGCTGAAAGTGCGCAACTCGGTACTCCGCACCAGCGCGGTGAACCGAGGACCGGACGGCGCAGGCGCCACCTCGACCTATGCCTATCGGAAGCGGCTAGACGGCGGCTACACCATCGCCAATGGCGGCATCAATATGCATGCACTGGTGCCGGACAGCTTTGCCTTCTTTCAGGATTTCCAGCCTGCGAGGAAAGCCGAGGGGGAGTCCGTGCAACTGGGTCTCAGCGCCCGTAGCTGGCAGGAGCTGTTCGAAATATCCGCGGTACCGCTCGACCGACCGGGCGCGTTCGAACGACACCGGATTCTCGATCCGAAACCCGACGCCAAATCCGCGTTGAAAGCCTTCAGGGCAGCCGCGGATGCCCTGCCGGTACTGCGCGATACGCAGGTGCGGCAATTCTGGGCCGGTCTGATTGATGTGACCCCCGATGCGGTGCCGGTGATCTCCACGCTCGACAGTATCCCCGGCCTCGTCATCGCCACGGGCTTTTCAGGTCATGGCTTCGGCATCGGTCCGGGTGCCGGGCATCTTGCCGCCGATCTGGTTATGGGCACCACGCCAATCGTCGACCCGGCTCCCTTCCGCTTCACCCGCTTTTCCGATGGAACGCCGATCGAGATCGCGCCGCCGGTGTGACTACCAGCGCAGCGACGCAGTCAGAACCGGGGCATCCCAAAGATATGCCAGATGCTCGTCCAATACTGTGACGGTAATGGAAACACCGGCCATATCGAGTGACGTGACATAGGTGCCGACAAGGCTGCGGGCGATAACAACGCCATGCCCCTCGAAGAACGTCCGCGCCAGGCCGAAGACGAGATAGAGTTCCGACAGCGGCGTTCCGCCGAGACCGTTGACGAACAGCAGGACCGATTTTCCGCCCAGAGCGCCGAAGTCATCCAGAATGTGCCCGCAGATCAGAGCGACGATTGACGATGCATCGGCCACCGCGTCGCGCGAGCGGCCCGGTTCTCCATGGATGCCGACGCCGACCTCCATCTCGTTCGGACCGAGTACAAAGGTCTCGCGCGTCGTCTGCGGCACCGTCGTCCCCTTCAGCGCCACGCCCATCGTTCGGGTCGCCGCGACGACCGCATCTCCCAAAATCTTCAATTCATCCAGCGCGACACCGGCCTGCGCCGCCGCCCCGACAATCTTCTCGACCACGAGCGTGCCGGCCACGCCGCGCCGGCCGGTTCCCCGTGCCGAACGCTCGACAGCGATATCGTCGTTGACAATGACGGTCTCGATGCGGTGCATTCCGTCGGCCACCGCCATTTCGGCCGCCATCTCGAAATTCATCACATCGCCATCGTAATTCTTGACGATCAGCAGGGTCCCGGCGCCACTGTCCGTTTCGCGGATGGCCGCAAGAATCTGATCGGGCGTTGGCGAGGTGAAGACATGGCCGGTGCAGGCCGCATCCAGCATGCCATGCCCGACGAAGCCGGTATGCATCGGCTCGTGGCCGGCGCCGCCGCCGGAAATGACCGCGACTTTGGCTGGGCTCAGCACCCGCCGCCGGACGTGTTTTCGCCCTTCGCCGAACACGACGATATCGCCATGCGCGGCAACGAAACCCTCCAGACAGTCCTGCGCCAGCGTCCCGGCGCCGTTCATGAACTTCTTCATCTCCCGCTCCCCGCAGCCATGCTATCCAAGCGGGGCGAATTTTCCAGTGCCGTGACGAGCGAGAGGGCGGAGGCCATGTCAGTCTCCCTCGCCGGAAATCAGCACGATTTTCTGAATGAAATCCTGGATGGCTTCGTCGAGCATGCGGTTCTTCCGCTCATCGCCGAAATCGGCGACCATCACCGTCAATTGCCTGAGACCTCCCGCGTTGCCGAGATCGGGCAGCTTGCCCGGATGTGCCAGTTGGTAGGCTCCGAGGAAACGGTCCTGCTCGGCCTTGCTGACATGGCAGACCTGGAAAATCGTCGCCAGATGCCGGGCCGGCAGCGGCGTTGCATAACCGGGACTGGTGATCTGGGTCACGAAACTCCGATGTTTTCCCAATGCCACGGCGAGGCGCTGCCGCGTCCCGGATGGCCGGTTGTCGATGATCGAGGCAAGGATCGCCTTGTAGGCCACGATGGCATCTTCATTTGCGTCGCGTGCCATCTCAGCCGTCCATCCCTGCCTGCGCCAGCGCCGTTTTTACGGCCGCAAGCTGCGAAGGAGCAACGGAAATCTGCCTTATCCCTGTGGCGATCAGCGACGGGAGACATTCCGGGGCTCCGGCCAGATCGCCGCAGAGGCCGATCGGTTTCCCCATATCATGGGCAACAGCCACTGTCTGCGCGATCAGCCGCAACAAGACCGGTGCGGCCAGTCGATAGAGATCGCCGACCGACGGGTTGTCGCGAGCGGCAGCGGTCAGATATTGCGCCAGATCATTGGTTCCGAGCGAAAAGAAATCGGCATCGGTAAACGTGTCGAGCATGATGGCTGCCGCAGGCACTTCCACCATCATGCCGATGGCAGGCATGCTGATGGCGATATGCCTGTTGGCGAGACTTGCCGCCTCTTCTTCGAATATTCGCCTCGTGTCCTCGACCTCATTTGGAAAGGTGACCATCGGCAGCAAGACCTTGATGGTCCCGAACGCTCCGGCCCGCAAAAGCGCCCGCGCCTGGATTCTCAGCATGACCGGCATGGATAGTAGCAAGCGAATGCCGCGCAGGCCGAGGAAGGGATTGCGTTCCTCGGCACCGAAACCACCGAGCGGCTTGTCCCCGCCGAGATCGAGAAGACGGATGGTAACCGGCTTGCCATCAGCCCATTTCAATATCTCGCAGTACAACTGGAATTGCTTTTCCTCATTGGCCAGATCCGCGGCCGAAGACAGAAGGAATTCCGTCCGCGAAAGGCCGATACCATCGCAAGCGCCGGGATCGAGGCTGCGAATCTCGGCGATATCGCTGATATTGACCAAGAGCTCGACGGAACTCTCCGATACAATCCGGGAGGCATCGGCTTCAAATCCAGGCACTACAGGCAGCACCGCTTTTTCAGCTCCGGCGATCGCTGCGATGTCCGCGCCGCTGGGATGCACCACAACAAGGCCGCTGCCGCCATCGGCGAGGATCGGGGTCGCGGCTTCGACAGAAAGGGCGCCGATACCGACGACCATGGGCACGCCTTTGGCGCGCGAAAGGAGCGCCACGTGGCTGGCGGTACTTCCAGCTTCCAGCACGATCCCGCCGCCGTCCGTCCAGTCATGCGCGAGAAAGAGACTTGGGGCCATATCCCTGCCGATGAAGATCGATCCCTTTGGGAAATCGGCGGCAGGCATGCCTTCCAGTGCGCGAAGGACACGGTCGCGAATATCGGTCATATCGACCGCCCTCGCCCTTATGTCGTCGTCTTCCGATTGTTCAAATCCGGCGATGTATTCTTCAAGTGCCGCAACCCAGGAAAAGGCGGCGTTCTGCCCCTTGCCGATCTGCTCCGCGGCCATCTCGGCGATCACCGGATCGCGCAGCATTTCAATCTGGAATTCGAGAATATCGGCGCTGGCCGGATCGGTTTGCGCCATGAGGGATTCCAGGGCGGCAACGGAATCAGCAATGGCCCGGTCGAGACTCTCGAATTCCAGCGAGGGAGAAACCGGGTCTCCACGTGGGCTCAGCGGCTCCGACGACACATAAGCCGGCCCGGCGGCATAACCGCAGCCATTGCCCTGGCCTTGAAGCCTAAGCACCCCTGACATGCGGTCTTTCCTCTGAGAAATCATTGACGAACAGCGCTTCGAGTACGGAAATCGCCTCTTCCGCCCGCAGCCCATGCGCCCTGATCTTCAGCGTCGATCCCTTGCGGATGCGTGCACCCATGACCTTGACGATGCTTTTTGCGTTGAGCCACAGACCGGAGCGGTTGACCTCGATCTCGATGGTGCAGGGAAAGGATTTTGCCAGCCGGGTGAAGACCACGGACGGACGCGCATGCAGGCCGACACCATGGGTGATCAGCAACTCGACGGACGCATTGCCGCCGGCCGAACTCGTTCCCCCAAAGACGCCGTGCCGATTGTCGGTCATGACGGGGACAGCTCCTGTGCCGTCGCCACCACCTTTGCCAGCGATGCCCCGCCCGACGCCTCGGCAGCGGCGATAACCGCGCCCTCGACGATCGGCGCGTTGCAGATGATGATGCGAGCCCCGCGCTCCCTGCCAAGCATTTCGATGGCCATTTCGCTATTGGTCTCCGCGCCGCCGAGATCGACGAAGACGGCGACACCGGCTTCCGACCAGGCCGCCTCGATCGCCTTCAAGATTGCACCCGTATCGGTGCCGAGCCCGCCCGCGGGATTTCCGCCGCACCAGGCCAGCGGCACGCTATCGCCGACCATCTGGCGTACCATGTCGGCCGCCCCTTTCGCCACGAGCGGCGAATGGGAGACGATGACGATGCCGACATTTTCACGTTCTTCCGTCATGCCACATCCGCCTCCGCCAGTTGGCGGCATACCGCTGCGCAAAGAAGCGCGCAACTGGCGGCCCCCGGATCCATATGCCCCACCGAACGCGCGCCGAGGAACGAGGCACGCCCGCGCATGGCCTTCATGTCGATCGTCATATCGGCAAAACCCTGAATTTTCTCGGCAAGGATTGGAAGGCGCATGTGGTTTATCAGTGCGTCGCTGAAAGGGTAAAGAACATCCAGCAGTGTTTTCTCACCGGGAGCCGACTTTCCGCGACGCGCAACAGCGGCGACGGCCTGTTGAAAGACATCAGCAAATCTTACCGACGGATCGGCTGCCAGCCCTCTGCCGATCTCCAGCAACAGGGTTCCGTAAAGTGGCCCTGCTGCCCCGCCGATACTCATCACCAGGGTGGTACCCGCGGCACTCATCGCTTCCGACAGCGGCATTCCGGCCAGACGATGCTGTTCCGCCGCCAGTGTCTCCAGCCCGCGCCGCATATTGGTGCCGTGGTCGCCGTCGCCGATCGCGCAGTCGAGATCGCAGAGATAGGTTTCCTGCTCGACAATGATATCCCGGCATGCCTCGATCACACGGCCCATCAAGGCTGAGGGATCGATGGCAGGTCTGGGGTCGCGGACAACGATCATGCGGGCTCCAGGATGCCGGCGACGGCGGCGAAAACCTCGGCAACGGCATGCGCGCCTGGATCCATGACACCGTCGAGATCGCTTTCCCCGATATAGGCGGACCGCCCGGCCTTCGCCTTGCGCATCGCCCTGGTTGCCTCCGCCCCCTTGCGCGCCTCGTCCGCGGCAGCGCGGACCCCGGTGATCGACATTGCATGCAGTGCGGGAGACAGCGCATCGACCATCGTCCGGTCACCCGGATGGGCGCCGCCGTAGAAGGTCATGCGATCGAGCCCGGCGAGCAGGGACGCCGCAAGGTTCGCCCCGTCCCCACTCGCCTTGCCCGCCGCAGTAAAGAAGATCGACAGGAGGACGCCGCTTGAACCGCCCATTGCCGTGGCCAGCGTATCGCCGATCACGGAGAAGAGAGCGGCCCTGTCGGCGAGAGGAAGTTTGCTCGTCAGCGCCTTGATGCTGCGGGCGCCAGTCGCGACCGTCGAGCCGGTATCGCCATCGCCGGCCTTGGCATCAAGCCGGTTCAACTCCGGCTCAAGCGCGATCAGCCGTTCGCAGATGGCGGCAAGCACGCGCTCCGTCCCCGCGTCATGGCTCGCAGCCGCGGCTGCGGCCGTAACCGGGACTTTCGGGACAGGCAGGATGGCAACGGCATGAGGCACGACCGCCGGCAGCCATGCATGCGGCGCGACGACGGAGAGCAACGCCTTTTCGCGCTCGGCGTCGAGCCGGACCAGCGACAGCGAAAATCCGTTCATGTTCAGGGCCGTCATCATCGGTCCCGGCCCGATCGTCAGCGCCACCCGCGCAGCGAAGGGAGAGGCCAATACGGCGTTGGCAATCAGCGACATTTCCACCGGCGGCACGGCACCGAGATTGTTGATGAGCAACGCGTAGCGTCCATCCGGCTTCATTGCTGCGGACAGCCGCTCGGTCATGATTGAAACGAGGCTGTCGGCCGCCTGGACGGTTATCTTTTCGACACCGGGCTCGCCGTGGATACCGAGACCCAATTCCCCCTGATTTTCCCCCAGACGGCCCTCATAGGGCTGGCCGGGAATGGAGCAGGACGAATAGGAGACACCTAGCGAAACGATATCAGCGGCAACGGCCTTGGCCGCGGCTGCAACGGAGGCCAGGCTTTCGCCGCTTTCGGCCAGGTGTCCGGCGATCTTGTGGACAAAGAGCGTGCCGGCGACCCCGCGCGGCTGATTGATATCCGGCAGCGCGATATCGTCGGCGACAATCACCATCTCGACATCGAAGCCTTCGGCACGCGCTTTTTCTGCCGCCAGGCCGAAATTCAGCCGGTCGCCGGTATAGTTCTTGACGACGAGCAGGCAGCCCGGCTTGCCGGTCACGGCGCGGATCGCGGTCAGCACCGCGTCGACACTGGGAGACGCAAAAATTTCTCCGGACACCGCCGCCGTCAGCATACCCCTGCCGACGAAACCGGCATGGGAGGGCTCATGCCCTGCCCCACCGCCGGAAATCACCGCCACGCGGGACTTATCCCAATCGGCACGGACGATCACCTTGATATCGGGATAGCTGTCGAGACGGGCGAGCGCTCCGGGTACAGAGGTGCGCAGCAGGCCATCCAGGGCCTCTGTGACAATATTTTCCCTGCGGTTGAAGAAATGTTTCATGGCACTCATCCAGTCCGTTTTTCGTTCCGCATCCTTTCGCCAAGGCGCAAGCGATGCAACCTGCTGTTTTTGGCTATACAAGCCGTTGTCCGTCCGATCCGAAATAGAGCGGATCCTTCAGCATCAAGGTAATCTTGTCGCCGGGCATGACCGGCACATAAGGGTTGGCGAGCGTCACCAGTTTGTGGCCGGCAATGCGCATGTGCAGATGACTCTGGTCGCCCAGATGTTCGATCCAGTCGATTTCCGCATTGGCATTGCCATTGCCCGCGTGGATTTCCAGATGTTCTGTCCGCGCGCCGATCGTCTTCGTCCCCTTCGGCGGCTGCCCGCCGGGAACGAGCCCTTCCGGAATGAGATTGATATGCGGCTGGCCAAGCCGTGCCGCCACATGCAGGTTGACCGGGTTGCTGTAGATATCACGCGGCGTGCCAAGCTGGATGAGTTCGCCGTCGTTGAGAATGCCGATCCGGTCGGCCATGGTCATCGCCTCGATCTGATCATGAGTGACATAGAGAAGCGTGGAGCCGAGTTCGCTCTGGATGCGCTTGAGTTCCAGCCGCAGTTCTCCGCGCAGCTTTGCGTCGAGCGACGACAGCGGCTCGTCCATCAGATAGATCGACGGTTTGCGCACCAGAGCCCGGCCGATGGCCACACGCTGCATCTCGCCGCCAGACAAACGTGTCGATCGGTTTTCGAGCTTGTGATCGATCCGCACCATCTTGGCGACTTCGCGGACGCGCCGGCCGATTTCGTCCGTGCTCAGCCGACGGGCAGGCGAGCGCAGCGGGAAAGCCAGGTTCTCGTAGACCGTCAGATGCGGATAGAGCGAATACTGCTGGAAGACGAAGGCGACGTCGCGGCCTGCCGGTGCTGCACCCGCCATGTCCTGCCCGCCGATCGTCACCCGCCCCTTGTCCGGCCTCTCCAGCCCGGCAATCAGCCGCAACGTCGTCGTCTTGCCAGCACCGGTCGGGCCAAGCAGCACGACGAATTCACCGTCGCGAATGGTCAGCGTCAGGTTACGCACTGCCTCGGATTCGCCGAAGGACTTCGAGATGTTCTGGAGCGATACCTCAGCCATGACGGGCCTCCGTATAAAGGGACGATTTGACCGCGCGGCCGGAGGCGCAGTCGAACAGCGAGAGCTTTTCGCTGTCGAGTTCGAGCCCAACGGTCTCGCCGATCCTGAAGGTCCGGTCGGCCGAGACCCGTGCCTTCAGCAGCCCCTTGCCGGTTTCGATGGCGACGATCTGATTGGTGCCAAGGTATTCGGCGCCATAGACCGAGCCACGCAGGGCCGAATTGTCGTTGAACCGAATATGTTCCGGACGAACGCCGAGCGCCAGTTCGCCCACCGCCATATCCTGACGCACTTCCGGAAGCGCGATATCCACGCCGTCGACGGAGACAGACCGCGTGCCCTTTTGCAGCCCTGCGCTAAACTTCAAAAAGTTCATCGGCGGAGAGCCGATGAAATCGGCGACATACATGGATGCAGGGCGATTGTAGATTTCCTGCGGCGTGCCGAACTGCTCGATGATGCCGTGGTTCATGACGGCAATCTTGTCGGCCATGGCCATCGCCTCGTGCTGGTCGTGGGTGACGTAGACCGTTGTCGCATGGATGCGGTTGTGCAACTCGCGCAGCTCATGCACCATGACCTCGCGGAACTCGGCGTCAAGCGTGCCCAGCGGCTCGTCCATCAGAAAGCATTTCGGCCGCCGGACGATGGCCCGCCCGAGCGCCACGCGCTGCCGGTCACCGCCGGCAAGCCCGGAGACGGACTTTTCGAGGATATGGGTGATCTGCAAGAGCTTTGCCGTTTCCTCGACCCGCGCCTTGATCTCGGCTTTCGGCACGCCTTGGGACAGCAGCGGGAAGCCGATGTTCTTGCGCACGTTCATATGTGGATAAAGCGCGAAAAGCTGAAAGACGAAGGCAATATCGCGTTCGCGGGCCCGATTGAAGGTCACGTCTTCGCCATCGAGATAAATCTTGCCGCTGGTCGGCAGTTCGAGGCCTGCGATCATCCGCAGCGTCGTCGTCTTGCCGCAGCCGGACGGACCGAGCAGCGCCAGAAACTCCCCGTCCCCGACGGTGAAGCTTGAATCCTGAACCGCGGTAAAATCGGCAAATTGCTTGCGCAGGTTTTCAATCCGGATCTCAGCCATGGGTCACTCCGGAAACTTCGAAACGATGATGAACATCACGGTGCCCGCCAAAAGGGTCACCAGCGAATAGGTGTAGAGCACGAGCGCGAACGGCTGGAACAGCATCAGGAAGCCGATAGCGATCAGCGCCGTTGCGATATTTTCCATCGGGCCACGACGGAGAAAGAAGGACCGCTTCTTGACGGTTTTTGTCGTATCTACGGTCATTTGCGCACCGCTCCGAAGGTTATGCCACGCAGCAACTGCTTACGCAGAAGGATGGTGAAGACGAGGATCGGCACCAAAAAGATCGTCGTTCCGGCGGCCACCGCTGGCCAGTCCTGTCCGCCCTCGCCGATGATCGTCGGGATGAACGGCGGCGCGGTCTGGGCCGAGCCGGATGTCAGCAGCGCGGCGAACGCATATTCGTTCCAGGCGAAGATCAGGCAGAAGATGGCCGTGGCTGCAATCCCGGTCGTCGCCTGCGGCAGCACGACCTTCCAGAAGGCCTGCAGCCTCGTGTAACCATCGATCATCGCCGCTTCCTCATACTCTCGCGGGATTTCGTCGATGAAGCCCTTGAGCAGCCAGACGGCGAGCGACACATTGACCGCGGTATAGAGCAGGATCATGCCAAGCGCCGTGTCGGACAGGCCAAGCTCGCGGTACATCAGGAAGATCGGAATGGCGACGGCGATCGGCGGCATCATCCGGGTCGACAGGATGAAAAACAGCAGATCGTCCGCCAACGGCACCTTGAAGCGCGAGAAGCCATAGGCCGCCATCGTGCCGAGAAAGACCGCAAGGAATGTCGAGCCAAACGCGATCACCAAGGAATTGACGAAACGCGGCAGGAAGTTCGACGGGCCGGCGATCACCATGTTGCGCTTGCGCGTGACCTCGTCGCAGGTGCTGGTCGGCGCCGGCAGCGCGGCGATGTAGTCGGGCGTCTGGCGCGTACGGGTGGTGAAGAGATTACAATAACCTTCGAGCGTCGGCGAAAACAGGATCTTCGGCGGATAGCTGATGGAATCCGGCGGTGACTTGATGCTGGTGAGGAAGATCCAGGCCAGCGGCACCATGGTGATCAGCGCGTAGAGGATGACGATCGCGCCGGCGATGCGTTTGGTGGTGAGGCTCGGTTCGACAACCGAATGGGCCGAGTTGACGGAGCTCATCGCTGTTTCACCCTGTTGAGTGCCTTGACATAGATATTGGCGAGACCGAACACCGCGACGAAGAGAACGATGGCGAAGGCCGAGGAGCGTCCGGTTGCCCAGGTCTCGAAGGCCTCGCGCTTCAGCGTGATTGAGGCGACCTCGGTCACTGATCCCGGTCCGCCGCCGGTGAGCAGTGTCACCATGTCGAACATCTTGAAATTTTCGATGCCGCGAAAGAGGACGGCCAGCATGATGAAGGGTAGCGCCATCGGCACGGTGATCGACCAGAACTGCCGCCAGGCCGAGGCGCGGTCCACCTCCGCCGCCTCATAGATATAGTCCGGGATCGAGCGCAGGCCGGCAAGGCAGATCAGCATCACATAGGGCGTCCACATCCAGGTATCGACGATGATGATGGCCCAGGGTGCCAGCGAGACATTGCCGAGCATCTGGATCTGCGATGTCGGGATACCGCTCAGAAACGATACCGCATAGGCGAAAAGTCCGATCTGCGGCTCATATAGAAAGCGCCAGAAATTGCCGACCACGGCGGGTGACAGCATCATCGGGATCAGGACGATTGTGGTCCAGAAGGCATGGCCGCGAAATTTCCGGTCGATCAGATAGGCCAGCGCAAAACCGATTAACATCTGCAAAAGGATCGTCCAGAAGACGAAGTGCGCCGTCGTCTGCATTGCCTGCCAGATATCGGGATCATTCAGAACACGTTGGTAGTTGCGGAAGCCGACGCCTTCCACCACCGCATTTGGCCGGTTGGCGCGGAAATTGGTGAAGGAAAGATAGACGGCCCAGAGCAGCGGGAAAATGTTGATCGCCAGCAGAAGTGTGATGGCCGGCGCGATGAACAGCCAGGCAATCGCCCTGTCGGACAGGCCGCGTACCCGAATCGCGATCGGTACCGGCGTTGCCTTCGCCGCAGCCTCGGCCGCCTTGTCGACGATGGAAGAATTGGAAAGTGTCAAGATATCACCCGGTCTTCATGGACATGATCAAGTTGGCGGCCCAGCCCAGTTGGAGCCGGGCCGCCATCTGCGGGAGAACCCTAGATCTTGCCGTCGTCCTGGAAGGTTTCGGTCCAGTCCTTCACAAGACCGTCGAGCGCTTCCTTGGCCGTTCCGTTGCCGGCAATCACATAATTGTGGACCCGCTTCTGCATCGCCTGCAGCAGCGGCGCGTAGCTGGGCTCGGCCCAGAAGTCCTTGACGATGGCCATGGAGTCGAGGAATGCCTGCGCATAGGGTTGGCTGGCTGCAAAGCCCGGCGCATTGACGACGGCGTTGAGGCAGGAATAACCGCCGAGTTCCCACCATTTTGCCTGCACGTCGGGCTGGGCGAACCACTTGATATATTGCAGTGCCTGTTCCTGCTTGTCCGAATAGGAGACCACCGAGATGCCCTGCCCGCCGAGCTGGGCGAAATGGGCCTTTTCCGCCGGATTGGGGAAGAACCCGATCCGGTCGCCACCGACCTTCTCGTCCTTGTAGAGGCCGGGCCAGGTGAAGGCGAAGTTCATCTGCATCGCCACTTGGCCCGATTTGAAGGCATCTGCCGATTCGGTCATATAGACGTTGGAACTGCCGGGCGGCGTGCAGCAATCGTAGAGCGACTTGTAGAACTCCAGGCCGGCAACCGCATCGGGCGAATTGACGAACCCTTCCATCTCGTAGGGTTTCTTCGGATTGTCGTACTGGAAGCCCCAGTCATAGAGGACGTTGGTGACGCCCATGGTGATGCCTTCGGAGCCGCGCTCGGTATAGATCGAGGCGCCATAGACGGTCTGTCCGTCAACCTTGCGGTTCTGGAAGAACTCGGCGATCTGCTTCAACTGGTCATAAGTTTTCGGCGCATCGAGCTTCCAGCCGTATTTCTCCTCAAATTCCTTCTGCAGTTCCGGCTTTTCGAACCAGTCCTTGCGATAGGTCCAGCCGACCACGTCACCCATGGCGGGCAGCGCCCAGTAATTCGGCGTGTTCTTCGGCCACTCCGAATAACCGACGACGGTCGCCGGCACGAAGTCATCCATCTTGATGCCTTCCTTGTCGAAGAACTCGTTCAGCTTGACGTAATGGCCGTTTTCGGCCGAGCCGCCGATCCATTGGCTATCGCCGATAATCAGGTCGCAGAGCTTGCCGTGCGAGTTGAGTTCATTGAGAAACCGGTCCGCATAGCTCGTCCACGGCACAAACTCGAATTTCATGTCGATCTTGGTCTTGGCCGTGAAATCCTTGGACAATTCCACCAGCGCATTGGCCGGATCCCAGGCTGCCCAGCACAAGGTCAATTGCTCTGCCTGCGATACGGACGGCAGTGCTGCCGAGATCGTCAAAGCCGTTGTTGCCCCCAAAAGGGCCTTGGTGATTTTCCGCATGTATTCCTCCCAGATACAGAAGCCGGCACCACGCCGTCTTCGGGAATTCTGACTGCCTTCGCGCGGGCTGCGTGTCCCCGTCACAGGAGAAATACACCGGCGCCACTGTCACCTGTCGGGGACCACATCAAACTTGAATTTTACGGGGCTCCCCGCCCTTCGCCCACCCGGCCTCGCTCCGCCGTGTTGAGCAATATGTTTAGTGATACCCAATTTACTCAACATGACAAGAGACAATCGTTGCTGCACTGCAACCGCTGCGCCGCATCATGAACGGGCTGGATCTGGCTGAAGGGAATTTATGCCCGACTAAACAAAGTGTTCGGCCGGACGCCTCT
>Ga0307515_10003516_pt1 | contig 32930 bp, 21 predicted proteins | sample 17_EM_MG_FD_194513 | JGI IMG/M metagenome (GOLD analysis project Ga0307515, IMG submission 194513) | Populus trichocarpa ectomycorrhiza microbial communities from riparian zone in the Pacific Northwest, United States - 17_EM | ecosystem: Host-associated > Plants > Roots > Unclassified | place... | reverse complement strand
AGGGTTTTTCCTCCCCCAACTATAGGGTTTTTCTTCCTGTAAATTACAAGTTTTTCCCCTGTGACGGAGTAGTCTGCGTGGGCCGCGTAGGATCCGTATCAGACGTTAAGCAATGAAATATTATTATTAAATCCTATATAGGTAGCTTTATAGTAAAGCCGCCGTCCTCTACCTTTGCTAAAGTATTTAGAGTTAATAATTTGTTTAACGGTCCACTCCTTATGGTTCTCATCTTCGTTCTTATCTTAGATTAGTACCAATAGGGGTTTAGGCTATATTTATCCTAGTAGAGGGTTAGGCTAGTAAAGGTATAGTAGCTATAGGTGAAACACGGGCCATATCCCACGGGTAGCTAAGGTAGGCGGGAGCTCTAGTTTATATGCAGCTCCTCTATTAATAACTTGTTTAATCTAGTAGGGGCTAAGGTTTTTATAATCGAGTGACTTCATAGGTCTCTATATAGAGATATTGCGTGTATCTAACTATACCCAGTCGCTAACACGCATCTTAGGTGGTGGTGTTCTATAATAGTCGGCGAAGTAAGCTTATTTCGCTTAGGCCCAGGCCATCTCTCCTTTACAGTAGTCAAGTAGGTCTTTTATATGGTCTACATATTAATCAGCAAGTAGCATCTTAAGGCGTTTTCTATATGGCAGTTTCTTATTAATAGGCTCTAGTAGCTCTATACCGGATTATAAGTAATATCCTTTATTCGCGAAGAATGGGGTAAGTCCTATAGTGGCTAAGACGTAGTTATTTGCTGCGAATTTACCTAGCAGAAGGTGGTCTACCCAGTTGTCCTAACTATAGGCGACTACCTGTCATAAGTACGCCTTCATACTAGCGTTAGCGTTTTCCGGTTATCCCGCAGTTTTATAGTAAAAGGATATAGATATCTTAACAGAGATACTAAGGCGTTAGCAGATCCGCCTCTATACGTTAGAGTTAAATTACGTGCCTCAGTCAGACGTAATAGAGTTAGGTAACCTATATAGTCAGTAAACTTCGCGGAGAAAGGCGTCGGCAACGTCGCTTACAGCTACGCCTTTAGTTAGGACGTAGTGGCGTTCTTTTATAAGTCGGCATATTATTATAAGGATATTCTTATAGGTTCGGCCATATCGTTTATAAGGCGGTAGGTTAACAACAAAATCTATAGCGATATCTGCCCATCGTTATATAGGTACTAGTAGAGGGTATAGCAGTCCTTAGTACTTTATATAAAATGCTTTAGCACGTTTACAGCCATAACAGGCGCTTATAAAGCGTTTAACTAAGTCTATTATTTTAGGCCAGAAGTAGTATCGGCTAAGAAGCTTATAGGTTCCTCCTTTACTTAGGTGGCCGCTTAATTAGAGGTCGTAGGCCATTTAAATTAGTTACCGTTATAGGTCTTCTAAGTCGGGGATAAATAGACGGCCTCTATAATAGAGCCTATTCTCTTTTACTTCTAAGGCTGCCATATTAATCTAGCCTAAGCTTTAGAGGTTAGTAGGCAGTATACAGGTGCCGGCGATCTTTGCGGCAATTAGTTAATACAGTAATAGGTTAATAGGGGTGTCATATGCTGCGGTAATAAGTTCGTTAATTTCGGGGGGTAACTCTAGTTCTATAGTATAAAGCTAAGGGGCGGTTAGTTCTGTCTTAGGTAGTATACCTAGGGCTAAGTTTCGTGCTTTTAGGATTATTTGTCGTTAGAATTAATTATAAGGGTTATCTTTTAACTAAGAAAGGTCTTGCAAACTGCGTATTAGGCTATTAGGCTTAGTACCTTATACTCCTAGCCTATATGCGATTTTAAAGTTAAAACCGGAGAGGAACTCGTTCCAATATACTTAGCGTTAGTTTAGTTATTTCGTAGTTATAAAGTACTTAAGGTTGCAATAATCTATAAGGACCTTAGTTGGCTAGTTAGGTTCTACTAAGGAGAGTTCCGGTCGGAATTCCTTAAACGCTTATACAATTATAAGGAGTTCCTTATCATAGATCTTATAGTTATATTCTTATAGTGTAAGCTTAGACAAGTAGAATGTGACTAGGTGGAGGAAACCGTTATTACCTATCTAGGAGAGGACGCCCGCGTTAACGTAGTCTAAGGAGTTAGTCTTAAGATAGAGTTGTTGTCCTGGTATAAAGTAAGCTAGAATAGGTGCTTTAGTAAACGCATCTTTTAAGTCTTAGAACGCCTTTTCGCATTTAGGCGTCCAGATAAAATATAGATATGTTTTTCTTCCTTTTACGGAAAAGCCCTTTATTTATATTATTGCTATAAGTAGTGCTATAATACCCGAGAAGTTATATATAAATTTCCGATAGAAGTTAGCAAAACCAAGAAAGGCTTATACGTCCTTAATGCAGGTAGGAGTTTACCATCCAGTAATTATATATACTTTTTTAGGGTCTATACAGACACCCTTAATAGTAATAATTAGTCTAAGGTATTTTACTTCTATAACTAAGAATTCACACTTCTTTAAATTAATATAAAGTCCTGCGTCTCTAAGGCGCTATAGGACCTTTTAAACGTGCTCGGTATACTTAAAAGGGTCGTCACTATAAATAAGTATATCATCTAGGTACGCAGAGTAGAAGTCGTTAAGGTAGTCCTATAAGGCATTATTAATATAGCTTTAGAAGCTACCTAGGCCGTTATATACATTAAAAGGCATAACGGTGTATTTAAATTGGCTAAAGCGTAATACAAATGCGGTTTTCTATTTGTTACCTTCCCGTATTTAAAGGCAGTTAAAGGCGGCAATAATATTAAGTTTAGTATAGATTTTAGCTTAGCTAAGCCATTTAAGGGTCTCGCGTATAAGCGGTATAGGGTATTAGTTCTTAATCGTAATAGCGTTAAGTCCTCTATAGTTAACATAGAATTAAATACCTCCTCCTAGCTTTTTAGTAAGGAGGATAGGAGCGGCTACTAGGGACATGCTAGGACGAATAAACCCTTTGTTAAGGTGCTCGTTAATATACTTTTTAACAACTAGGAGTTTGTTTTTTGACATTAGGTAAGGTCTCTTATAGGGCGGCGTTTTTCCTTATTTAATATTAATAGTATAGTCGTTAAGTTAATATGGGGGCAGTATATCTACACTCTTTTATAAGCATACGTTAATAAAGTTATAGTATCTCTTAGGGAGGAGCTTACGGAGTTCCTCATTGGTAAGTCCTTTTTTAAGCTTTATAAACTTTTTAAAATCTAAGGGTAAAAGTCCGTAGAGTTCTACGGGGGCATTATTTTCTAGGAGGTTAACTATATCTATCCTGTTACTATAGAGGACGTAGTCCTAATCTTTATTAAGCTTGTATAGTTATAATTAGGAGGCTACGGCAACGGTCCAGCCTTTCCTACATACTATACAGTAAAAGGCCGCGGCGCTTACGTAGTGGCAGTTAGTTATAGGTAGGATAATAAGGGTTTCCTTAGGTTAATATCCTAGGGAGTAGATAGAGGCGGCTAGGCCGTACCCTAGGCAAGTCTCTCTGCAGTATTTAGAGTTAAAGGTTACTTCTTTCTTTTGTCAGTTAATAGCGGGGTTGTATTATTCAAGCTAGTTTATTCTAAGGATAATAGGGTAGTTTATAAGTAGTATAACATAGGCCCAGAGCTCCTCCTGGTGTCCGTTCATATTTAGGTAGAGTTATACCATATAGGTAATCTTTTATATAGTACAACTACCATCAGCGAGTTATAGGGCGCGGGCTTTAGTAAGGGGTAAGGTAGGTAGGTTATAAGTACGCACAAATTAGGTATCTATAAATTTATTAATAGCTTCGCAGTTAATCATAAAACGGGTTTTATATTATTTCTTAGCGGTAGTTCCCTCTATAAGTAAGACTATTTACTTCTATCCTTCCATTCTTACTAAGCTATTTATTAAGCAAGCCGATATATAGATCCCTTTATCGTCGGAGTGTCCCAACCTATAACTTAGGGCTAGGACTTTATATTTTCCGCTTCCGCGTCTAATTCTACTACCGTTACTACATCTTTATCTTATATAGTAGCGGCGCGTAGCGACATATTTAGTGTCCGGGGCATAGGGTTAGGTATTTAACGGCGGCTGCTAAACCTAGCCATTAGGCAGTTTAGGCTATAGCTATAACAGCCTTCTTAACAGTATCTATAGCAACGCCTTAGCTTCTAGAGTAGCTCACGCTCTCCATCTAGTAGCTTCTTTAGGAAGGCTGGTATAGAGAGGTTAATATTAGGACCAGTGGTGTTACTTAGGGTAGTAGGCGTTAGTAGTTTAATAGGTCTAGAGGGCTTCTATAGGGAGGTCTTTAGGTAAAGGTTTGTAGTAATAATCTAGTTTAGCCGTCATTTAATCTTCTATAGGGCTGCTACCATATTATAAACGTCGTTATAGTTATAGCTAGCGGCTGCGTAACTAAGGCGATAAGTGACTTTTTTAAGGAAATCTTTCTAGTCTTTAGCGTCGTCTTAGGTAAGGACTCTGGTATATTCCTAGAATTTAACATAGAACTCATTAAATAATTTAGTAGGACTTATCTTTAGGGCGCGTAGTTTAGCTTAACTAGTGGCCATTAGGTTATAGTCGCGGTACATTTAGTTAAAGTTATTAAGGACTTCCTAGTAGAACTACCACTTCTAGGGACTACTAGTCTCCTATTAAACAAAAAGCCTATTAAACGGAATGCCCTTCGTTCGTCCAATAATATAGCCAATCTTAGTATCTTCTGTGGGGAAAAGGCAGGCGCTCTAGGTTAGTTTCTCACGGGTTTATATCTTCTAGTAGCTGTATTCCTTATAGTCACCCTTAAAGATTAGGGGATCGGGGTAGCGTGTATTAGACCCTATAGTAGTAGTTTAGGTTTAATTATTATAGCTTTTGTCGTTACCGCTGCTATAGTAGGGGTTCCCGTTAGGTAAAGCTACTTAGCGCTAACCTTCCGTTAAGCATTAAGTAAGTAAGGTTGCTAGGGGCGTAGAGACTTAGGTGGCGTTATATATAGTAAAGAGGTATCTAGTATCGTTACAAATGTGCTTATTAAGCTGAGATTATAGGTATTTAATTATACCCTCTCTTTTAGTAACCGTAGCAATAAGTGTAATCTCGGCCTTCTTTAATCGTTAGACGTCGTGTTTAGACGCGCAAAGGTTATCTTCAATCTCTTAGCGTATGTTATCAGCGAGCGCCTCACGAGCTTATAGGTCTTAGATAATATCGTAATCTTAGGCAGTACGCATCTCAGCTTATATAAGCTTTAGATAGTAGTTCTATAGAAGGCGGTAGTATTTATCGGGTTCTTATACTACCATTTTTACAAACATCTCGGCGTCTCGTATCTCGATCTCAATAGGTAGTAGCCCTTCGGCTTATTTATCCGTAGTTATATAGTCAATAAAGGATAAAACATTGTTAATATCCCCCTTATAGTCGTTATAGTCTTTTAAGCCACTAGGCTTCCCTTTAGGGGTTAAGGCTAGGGCTAATAAATTAAATCCTCCTAGGACTAATTAGTGTCGTGGTTTCAATATAGGTATTAGGTTATTCTTTAAGTTTAACATAGTAGCTAGTAAGAAATTTCGTCTTACTATTATTAATTGACCGAGTTTACGAGGTCTATACTTACGGATCCAGATTTCAAACTTTGTTAAGCTAACTTCTAATTAGTCCAAAAAAAGTTGCGGGCGGTATCTACTTGCAGAATACACGTGACGAACATCAAAATATTAGAATATTAAAATACCTTTTAGTTAACATCTTTATTAACATCTATCAATACTACTATACGCGTCTTAGCTATAGCAGAGCCTGCTTTAATTAGGTGCAGTAAGTGCTATTTAATACAACCCCGTATTAATTTTATTAAGAACAGCCCATCTACTAAGCTTTTAAAGCTATATCAATCATATCGGTTAAAGGCGCGTTTCCCCTATATATTACCTCTACTTCTACTTACTTCTCTAGGCCTCTAAATACAGTTTAAATAAGCGGAAAGCTCTCACGGAGCTAGGTTCTATTACTAAAACTTATCCTGCAAAGCGCCAGCTAAATACTCTACCTAAAAATGGTACTAAAAACGCCTTTTTACCTCGCGGCCAGAATAGTTAAGATACCCCTAAAATTGCTTAGTAACGGAGGGCAATTATAGCAATATAACGGGAGCACCGCTTTCTAAATCGGTAGGGTAAAGCTTACTCGCAGACTCCTCTACTATATACACCAGATAAGGCTCTAATACCTTTTTTAACGGTAATACCTACCCTAGCGTTAATACCACCTATTTTAGGGCAAGCTCCAACTACGGCTATACCACCTATTTTGGCTATTAATTAGGAGTAAATTAAGAAGTTTAGGAGTACGCTATAAGCTAAACGTATAAAGACGTGTAGGCGTTATAAGGAGCAGTGGTTTCAAATAGGCCTAGCTACGGAGGGTAACAATATTAGTATATGCAAAGCCTATATTAGGGACGCCAATAGCCTTAAGGATCTAGCCCTTCCTTCCCTATTTAGTAAAGGCAATAAGCTTAATCTAGGGCCCGTTCCTGGCTTCCTACCTATACTTACCGCGGTAGAGGAGCTTCTAATTACGCGCGTATACATTTATCTATAAGTCGTGCGTATACGCGGCCAGTAACATTACTATACTAGCCACGTCTACTGCTTTGGCTAGAACACACTAAAGACTTAAAGGTAGCTACTACGGCTACCTTCTAAACTCAATATACTGGTCGTAAAGCCTACGGCAGTAGAGGGTGGCAAATACCTAAGTTAACGGTTTACTAAGCGGTATACCGTAAGGCGCTTTGCTATAGTACATTAGCTTTCCTTTCTAAAAATTAATTATCTAAATTACCGCGATGTTAAAATATATAGTAACTAGCTTACCAGCTTACCCAAGAATAGTTCTATATTAAATTAGCTGCCTTCTATTAACAAGCCGGATTCTAATTCTAGTACCCTAAGAGCTTACCCCCCTCTTAGACCGTAGGCTGTATTTACTCCTACGGGCAATTATACTCCTACTATTAATTATCCACCTATTAGGCTTGGCGATAATATACAGGATAGCAAATTTAATAACAACGTACTAGATACTTTAGTTCCTAATTTAGCGCCTAATCTTAGTAAATTAGAGCTTCTAAGTCGCGAGGTTTAATATTAGCAAGGCCTACGGGCGGGCCTAGAAATCCCTACTATGCGGCAGACACCTCTCTCTAAGCGATTAGCCAATTATATTATACGCGGCGCCTTTCCTATATTATTCCCTTATAGTAAGGCTAATTTTAATACACTACGAAGACATACGGTTACCCTAGCTGCGTACGCCAAGCATATGCTTAAGTATCAGGACGGTCGATTTGGCCGCTACCCTTTATTTCGCTACTATCTATTTAATCGGATTATAAGAGAGTAAGCCCTTAAAGCCACCAGCTTCCTTTACAGTCAATCTATTAAAAGTAGCCTATCTCTAAATAAGCTTAGTAATTTTATTAGTAGTAGTAGGGGTAACCAGATTCTAAATAGGATTATACAGCATGCATGGAAGCTTAAGGGTATTAGGCCTTACTAAAGACAAAAGAGAAATGAGCTTATAGCTTATACTAAAAATATTAAAAACAGGTCTCTATTCTTTACGCTTAGCGCTACTAATTTATATTAGTATAATCTATAGTCTTATATACCTTAATTTAATAAATATAAGACTACTAATAAGGCCCAGCACCGTTAGATTATATCTTAAAATCTTAACAAAAATCCTTATATTGCTGCTTACTAGCTACATCGCCGCTTTAACCTATTTAAGAAGCACGTACTTATAGATCTATTTAATAGCACTAACTTTTAGTTCCGGTTTAAGTAGCAGGTATAAGGTAGCAGTTATATATACAGTTTTTTATAGTGTTTAACGGCTCCAAAGCCAGACATATCAACTAATAAATTAAGGAAGGCGTTTACTAAGTACTAGGCTACTCTTATATCTACATTAAATCCTAATTAATCTAGGCCTCCTAATCTTCAATATCCTTCAGCTCTTAGCTATAAAGAACAGCTTAATAGCAGTAAGCTGCTTACTACTTACCTTAATTAATTTCAACACCACCGTAGTTACACTAAATCCTACTACTTAAGATTAAAGAAAGGCTCCGCTAGAGCAAAGGGGTGCCGCTTTTACTTTCTATACTCTCTCCGCAATAAGGCCACTATATTAAAGAATTAAAATCCATATTACTGGACATTCTATCTATAGCGTAATAATAAGCTTCTTAATAGTTACAATACAGCTATAATATTAGCGTAGATGGCTAATATTAATACTTCGCCAGCTATAAGTATATTAGTAATAGTCAACTATATAGGCAAATATTGCAGTAAGGAGGAGAAGAAGTTAACTTCCTACCAGGAGTTACTCCAATTAGTATAGCTATACGCCAACAGTCTTTATGCCTTCGGCTTAGTAGTAGCCAAATTTATAAACAAGCTTATTACTAAACGCGATTAGTTAGCATAGGAAGTATACTATCTACTTCTTAACATTCCCCTTTATAAAGGCTCTAGGAATATAATAACTTTAAATTATTAGCAGGAAGACAATTAAAGTGCTATATATAAGCTTAAGGACGGGTAACTAGAGGAGCGCGGACTGTCTACTTATAAGAAATATAAACGCCGCCTAGATAAGGCAAAGGACGTTACTTTCCTTAATTTTCTACTCTATTTTAATCACACTAATTACAAGCATCGGCTAAGAGCAAGGCCTTAAGTTATATCATACTTTCCGCGCTATAAAGGCGATCCTTTCTATCCGCAGTATCCTAAGTTCTATTATATAAAGCTCCTTCTTTATCACCCATAGAGGGAGTATAAAGAAGTAGCTACTTATACTAATAAATTCAGGGCCCTAGATTACGTGGCTTTCTATTAGGCTTACATTACATCTTATTAGCACCTACCCAACTACTTTTATAATTAGGCACTAGAGAAAGCTTACGAGGCTACTACTAATATTAATAAGTTTAATAACGATTTCGTAGACAATCTAGAGCTATATTAGTCCTTTAAGATACTATATACCCATATTTAAAATACTAACGCAGTTAAAGTTAAGGACCCTAATAAGCTTGGTAATAGGGAGCTTAATTATAACTACGATTGGGGTAGGTATTGGGGTACGTACCCGCAGCTTAATAAAAGGACTTATTAGCAGGACGTATAATTACAGCCTCTACCGCGGAGCCACCTACTACAGATAGTAACTCCGTCCTCCCTACAACCAGCCTAGCGTTATATTTACAATATTATAGTTAGTTACTACAGGCAGATCTAGATAGGCCTTAGTCCCCCCCCACTACAGGTTAATATTAATAAAAAGGCAGGAACTGGCAAATTATATTTTATTACAGTTTTGTCTACCACGCTCTATAATATAGCAATATCTAATAGTAAGCCGTTACTATTAGTTCGAGCCGCCCCTACTAGAGTAGCTGCCTTTAATATTAACGGCAGAACTATATACGAACTATTAAGGTTGCCAGTAAACCATCCCTTTAAGAAATTGCCTATTACCAGTCTTACGCCTTTATAACAGGCTTTTAAGGATATTTACTACCTTATCCTTAACGAAAAATTAATAATTAGGTAAGTATATCTAGCTTAAATTAATTGCCGCCTCCATTAAATCTATTTTATACGTAATAACAATTACTTCAGAGGCTTAAACGTCTTACTAGTGGGCGATTTCTATTAACTATCCCCTATATATTAGACGGCCTTATATAGCAGTCTATCTACTCACCTATCAGAGCTTATTAGCCGTAGAAAGGAAGCCTATAAGGCAATTAACTAAACTGCTGTCCTTAATTAAGTTATGCGGTAGGGCGGTAATGACGCCAAGAGTTCTATATTTAGGACCGCCCTTACTAAGCTACGTATTAATTTTGTAAGTAATTTAACTTAGAAGCTTCTTTTAACTAGGTATTAGTAGGGCTTATCTATTAACAAGGTTGTAAGCTTTAATAATATAATCCGGCTCTATAACACACGCGCAGCTATAGGTAAGTATAATACTATCCAGCTTCACAACCTTTTACGGCTAGTAGTAGTTATTAAGTTAGTAGACACTGGTATAGGTGCATAAAAGGTTACTCCTAATCAGTATAAGACTATATAGAATTTAACCCTATATATTAGCGCCAAAGTTATACTAATATAGAATATCTAGATTAAACTAGGCTTAGTAAATAGCACTACTAATATAGTTAAAGATGTTATATAAAAAGAGCACGCTAACATTAAAAGGGATCAGCCCCAGGCACTGCTAATTACGGTAGATAGTTATAATAGACCTGCCCTATTTACTTAGCAAGACAAAAAGAAGGTCGTCCCTATCTTTTCTATACTTCGTAAGTAGGAGGGTGCAAGAGGCTCTTACTTACGGCGTTAATTTCCAGTTACTCTAGCTTTTGCTTTTACTGTGCATAAAAGCTAGGGCCTAACTCTTAACTAGGTAGTTCTAGATATTAAGAAAAAGGATAAGACAGCCAGGCTAACTTATATAGCAATCTTATAAGTTAAAAAGCTTTCGGGGCTTATGTTCAAATATAGATTTAATAAGAAATAATTTTAGTTATCTATAAGCAAGGCTAAGAAGGTATAACAAGAAGATTTTATACGGAGGTAGTAGCAACTACTTATAAACGACTTTTCCTAAATAGGAAATTATATACTGGCTTAGAGGTAAGCGGAGAATATAGTATTTATCTTAGTTTCCTAACTTTTAAACAGCTTAACTACAAAGTCCGATTTATCTAAATTTTAACCCCCCTATCCGTCCTACCTTCTTATCACCTCTAAAGCTGTTAGATATACATATAATGGTATATAAGGAGAATTAGCAGTATTACCGGATTAATATTGCTGCTATCTGTAGCGTTAATTAATTTTTAAAAAATTTTAGATTTTTTTCTTAGGGCGGAAATGTTGCTTATATAATAAATTACGTAACCTCTAAGAATACATATTACTTCTAAATTAACCCTACTTAGTTACTGCAGTAGACCCTCTTAATAAGATATAATGCTACCTAGCAGTAACTAAGGCGCCTTAACCTTACTACCACTCCTTTTACAGGCCTCCTCCCGTCTATAAATAATCCCTCTTCTATACCTACTCTTCCTTCCTTATAGGGAGCTAGAGGTACTCCAATACGCCTCCTTAGTCTCTACTAAGGGATCTATTAGTTAACGTAGCAATATAGACAGTATCGGACAAGGAAATAACGGGCGAGAGAGAAGATAGGAAGGACGGAGGAGCCTTTAGTAGGTGTCAGTTAAGTAACATCAATAGCTATATTATGGCCGCCTAATCTCCTATACTTACAGGCCTCCTCCCGTCTATAAATACTCCCTCCTCTATACCTTCCTCTCTTCTTTTCTTCTTCCTTACAGGAGCTAGAGGTGCTCCAATACCCCTCCCTAGTCTCCACTAAGGGATCTATTAGTTGACGTGGCGATATAGACAGCATCGGATAAGGAGACGACGGGTAAGAGAGAAGATAGGAAGAACGAAGGAGCCTCTAGTAGGTGTCAGTCGAGCAACATTAATAGCTATATTATGGCTGCCTAATCTCCTATACTTGTAGGCCTCCTCCCGTCTATAAATACTCCCTCCTCTACACCTTTCTCTCTTCTTTTCTTCTTCCTTATAGGAGCTAGAGGTGCTCTAATACCCCTCCCTAGTCTCCACTAAGGGATCTATTAGTTAATATGGTGATATAGACAGCATCGGATAAGGAGATAACGGGTAAGAGAGAAAACGGAAGGAGACTCCGGTAAGACGCTAACACTCTACCCCTAGGGAGACTTCTAATTTTCCTCGCCTAAAAATTGCGTTATATAACGACATTCGGGAACGCAAATATATGCCCCCTCCCATACCCATACCACTGCTAAATATTTTAGATTTCACACTTAGAGCTGCTTATAATAAGCGTTCCTAAAAGATCTGCCAATTTAGTGTTCTAAAATCGGACATTATTAACGTTTTATATAGGGGTTGTTAATTAAGCTCCCAAGATACAATTTTTAAAGTTTAACACTATACTAATATCACAACTTTCTTATAGTGGCCGAGCCACCCCTAATCTCCTCCCTTCCCTCCCTTCCCTCCCCTCCCTCTCTTCCCCTTCCTCCCATTACTCGGCACTAAGCCATTACGTCGTCGTATAATCGCGTCATCATATTAAGGTAGTAGACAGCCACGCGGCGATTTAGTTATTAGGCAATCAAAAATATTTAGTATATAAAGCTTTAAATCGGAATTATAATTAACTGCTCTATCATATCCTACATAGAGGGCTCTGTATCAAAGCTCTATTATCTAAATATATACTAGATTCGTAACCAATATAATCTTAATTACTAGCTACAAAAGCTCTATTAAACGCCCCTAAGCTAAAAGCCTTAAAGCCAATAGCTTCTGGATTAAAAGCTTCTAAATTAAGGCTCCACATCGAAGCTCTAAATAAAAGGCTTAGTAAGCGTAAACTCGGTCAAAATTTTCGTTAGTTTTTACCCTAACGATTATCTTTATTCTTTAGGAGTACGAAGTAAGGTAACTCATAGACACACTACTTCTAGCAGCGTCTGCGGTATCGTGGAGACGTAGAATTGGTCGTAGGCTAAGCGTCAGTGAAGAAAAAGGCGCAACGTAATGTCACGGAACGCGGGCAATGGCTACAAAGCGTATGTATTCGGGAAGTCTACAAGACGTTGCGCGATCGATCGTAAGGGTCGAGGGCGTAAGGAGGTAATATACCCTCGCGTAGCTGACATAAGCTGTACGCGAGGTGTACGCGAGAGCACGGGGTTCTCCTATAGAGGCCCCTGCGGTCGGGTTCCGTGACAAGGGCATTATATGTTAATTATATATTAAGTGTAAAATAAGCTTAATAAAATAAAGACACTATTTGCCTGGGTAGCTGTAAATGCGCAATTAGCTGCACCACATTGTTAGTTTCTGTTAAATGCAGCAATTTGCCGCTCCTTGGTCGAGACCATAGGCTACAGGGCGCGGTGCGCGGATTGCGCATTGGTTGCCAAATGCCGCCAAATGCTGCCAAATGCTGCCAAATGCTGCAAAAATGCTGGTAAATTTTTTCCTGACGTATTAAAAATTTATATATTAAACGCGTTTAAATTAGCCCTAAATAAGTATAGGATCCTTATATTTAGTACGCTAGTAGTTATACTTATAATTCTATTTAGATTACAGGTAGTTATAGCGCTTAATAAATTCGTATACCTATTACTTGCTAACTAGTCGCGATCTAGCGTACTAGGCAGCTAAAAGGCTAGCTATCTACCGTACGGTAGTAGCAATAGGTGGCATACCGCATTAATCCATTAATAGGATCTACTGCTTAAGGCTCTCTTATTATACTAATATAAGACGGCGATTTAAGGTAACAGAACCGCGTTTTACTTTAGTGCCTTTATCGCGTCGCTGGGCTGTAGTTCGGGGCACATCGTACGTGCTAGTGGCAGCTCGGAAGCTTTAAAATTGGCCTTACTTATGGGCATCAATAGCTAGAACAAGTCTGCCCTCTTAAAAAACGGGGGTTTGTTGTTGTGGTGTAGCCATTGAGGTAGTAGTTTAAGTAACGCGTCGCGATTTTCGCGATTTTAGCCACATGCCCGCAGACTACGTTATGCGCCAACGCACCAACATTGGGAGGTCAAGGTAGGCGCAGCTTGACTACTCCGGTAAACTCTCTCACGTTTTTTGCTTGGGTTTACATTTCTTCAGCAACTCCAAAACGCACACTTGCACACTTCATCCCTTATCTAGATACAAATTGGAAGCGACCGGAACATCCAGCGCGAATCAAACAATATTTAAGGCAACACGCTCCCCTTGCCTTCCCATGCTTACCTAGTGAACGCCGCGCGAATTCGAAGACCGGCGGGGGAGAGAAATAGACAGAAAAGGATGAAATTAAGTACAACAGCTGGAGAGCTAGTTACCCTTTCAGCCTCGACTTCTGAAACGTAGGTAAGGTGCAGGCTTGAAAGCTGTTGTATCTATCGTCTATACTTCGCTAGCTGCGCCATGATCTCGTTCATGTCCGGCTGACCTGGAGATGGGACCTGATTAGTGGTTTGATTTTGCGGAGGCGGAGGAGGTTGCTGTGGTGTGGGTAATGGAGCTTGGCCTTGGCCACCCAAGAGAGAAGCGAGCGCAGGGTTGTTTGCCATAGCCGCATATGGATTAGAGTTTGTATGTGGAAGAGCTTGCTGTCCATATGCAGGTTGCTGAGGGGGTGGCGCTGCAGTGGAGCTAAGCAGACGCGCAAGGTCGGGAGTTAGACCCGTAGGTGGCTGCTGTTGTGAGGTTTGGGAAGGAGCTTGCTGTGACATGGCACCAAGCAACTGCTGCAGGCCAGTTGTATCGAGAGAAGAAATAAGATTTGAGAGATTGGCGTTACTTGCTGGAGGTAGAGATTGGTTGGGTGGGTTTTGGGGTGGGGGGTAATTGGGTTGCGGGACTGGAGGCATGCCGTACTGCTGTGGTGGTATGCCGTATTGGGCTGGCGCTGGTGGAGCAACAGGCACAATACCGTGAGTTTGTTTCGCATTGACGACTAGTACGGCGGCGATAGACGGGTCGAGATTGGCGTATTCTGTTGCAAGTTAGCAAATTGCACATCTCTTCGATGAGAAGCACGTGCCTTCAAAGCGGACATTGTCAGCGCCGCCCCTTCTATCAAACACCTGAAGTGGTATTTTGTTTGTCTGGACTGAAAGCTGTGTGAGCTTTGATACAGCTTGGACACCCTCTAGTATCTGCCTGCGAACGACTGCCGCTTCGGACAGACGTGGGCTTAGCAGGAGCACATTGCACCGCAGGCCACGCTCTTGGAAACATCTCTCTACCCAGGCTATGAAATCCCTGATAGGTACGTTAGCTCAGAAAATATGCAGCACAGAAGATGTTCGCACGTACCGTGGGAGATCGTCTATTACAATGACCTGTACATCTGGCACATCCTTTGGTGCTCTGCGAGGCAGTGGGAGATCGTCATCAAGATCTCTTCTCGGGCTCGGGCTCCGGTATCTTCCCCGACTATATGGCGATCGTGACCTACTCCTCCTCCTACCGTCATATCTATCACGACTCCGGTCCCTGTTTCGTCCACCACGTCCACCGCCTCGAGGAGATGGAGAGCGGCCAGGGCGGTAGTCGTCACGTCCCCGACGAAAGTCCCTATCTCGAGGAGATGCTCCATTTTGACTGCTAGTGTATCGATCTACTCCACGTCCTCCCTGTGGACCTGAACCTCCTCGAGTATAATCTGGGGATCGCGATCGTCGGCGGGCGCCGCCTCGAGCATTATTACCGCCATCCGCATTTCTAGTGTTTCTCTGTGGTTTCGATATTTCAAGATCTATGGTGGTCAGATAAAAAAAAAAGTATGACATAGTTGAATCTAACTTACGCATCTTTCTCCCACGAACAATTTGACCTTGCTCAGCTTGAAGCGCGCGGAAGCATGCTCCAGCGTCTAGAAATTGCACAAAGCCATAAGCTTGTTTGATAGAAATCTGCGCAAGTTTACCGTGTTTGTAGAATCGGTGAAATATGTCTCGTTTCGTGACCTTCTCGGTGGGGAGGTTGCCTGCACGTGGTTGGTCATCATATCTTTTGTATCTAAAACTGTAGTTTACCCACCGATAAAGAGCCTAGAATTAGACGGGAACTGATCCCATTGCCCGTCTGTTACAAATCTTCTCTCCTCTTCAAGAAACTCTTCATATATTCTGTTGATTTCGGGGGGCCACCGAGAGTCTTCATCATCGGCGGCATCCCTATCTTGTCGTCGATCAATGGAGTCTCGCTGCCGATAATTGGGAGTGCCTGGGCTTTGGTTTGATTGAGTAGCTGAGAGTGGAGCTTGTTGTGGGTATGTAGCACTTGGCATCGCATTTGGAGGGACAGCACCCGGTGCTGTTGTAGTCATCAAAGGTTGTAGGCCGGGTTGGCCGCGGTATGGGGCATTGGGCGTTTTTCGACTGTGTGGATGGTACGACCGAATATCGTCTTCGGGGGCATAATTAGGATGGGTAGCGGGTTTCTCCTGAGGAGGAGGTCGGGGTGGGAGGTTTGGAGCAGCCGGTAATGCAGAGGTGGGCGACGTAGCAATTCCCTGTGGTTGGGAGGATTGGGATGGCATAGAAGCAGAGGCATTTCCTTCATGTGAAGGATTGTTACCAATGGAAGGGGAGAGATTATCCAAAAGTGTCTGGAAATTGACGCCTCCGCCGTTGCTAAAGCTCTCGTTGGACTGCTCTTGGTAGTGGGTCCCTTGTGTCGATTGGGCTTGATTGTCTGCGCCTGGGTATGGACTACGAGTTGTAGAGTCATATGGGATGGATACAGAGTTTCGATCTTCTTGTCTAGGAGTAGATGTGGCGTCACGGTACGCAGGAGCGGCTGTGTGATGCTGTTGTGCGAAATTCTGGATTGCAGAAGTATCTTGATTATTCGAACCAACTCCACTCCCGTACACTAATGACTTGGAGTAGTCATTGTGCCCATTCCCCAAGGCGCCATTTGCAGATGCGTTGTGATAGCTTGATACTCCCTGTTGCTCGTCGTAGTAGGAATTGGATGAAGAGGCGCCTGACGTGTGGCTTTGTTGCGAGATGGATTGGAAGGCGGACGGCGTGCCGAGATTGAGGGAGGATTCATGAAACATAGGGTCCATCTGCTTCTCAAGAATTGGGATGTTTGAAGGTGAGGGGTAATGGACGGGCTTCGGCGACTCGGGAGTGAGCGTTTTGCCGCGAAATTGAGCTGCTTCTTGTGGAGGACTGGATATCATGTATGCTAAGCCAGGCGCAAGGCACCACTCAAAGGATGCAGCCACAAGTGGAAAGGTTCAACTCAAGTCATCTACAATGGATTGCGGTAGTGGTGAGGGCAACTATGCGGCTTGCGCTGGGAGTGAAGCGGGGTGATTTTCTGTGGGACTTCAGTGAGCAAAAGGGACGCTGACAATTCAAATGTCCACTAGAGAAGGTGGGTCCCGATGGGAGAAAGACACGGGAACAGAGAGGCTTTGTCAGTGCGATGGGTGTCGAGGGAGGTGGATGGCGATGGAAGTGTGAGGGTGAGGGTGAGAGTGGTGGAGGTGGAGGTGGAGGTGATCGCGAACTTGCCGGGAATCAATTTTTGACGGCGCAGGGCTGTGTTAGTCACCCGTCTTGGCGCTCTCTCATTAACTCAGGCTCTTTGCTTTGCCATTTCAACACAATGCTGCGCAACACTGCGCGCCCTCTCTTTTCGCCTTTGCCAGCTGCATGCTTGCAGTCTATATTAGGCCTGAGGCTGTATGCCTCACACAAGCCGGGCAATGGCAGCAGCGAAGAGGACCTCCAAAAAGCTCGGAAATGGCTCGAGAAGCTTGAACCGGACACAATTCCAAAGAACATCTGTGAGCTATCCTTCAGCAGGTCTTCCGGACCGGGTGGGCAAAATGTTAATAAGTATGTACGAGGAATCCGGAAGTCATGCCCAGACTAATCCTTTAAAGAGTGAATTCCAAAGCTACATTAAAGGTGCCTCTCGATTCGCTCTTATCCCATGTGCCAAGCGCACTTCACCTCGAAATCAGATCTTCTCGATACAATGCCCCGAGATCCAATTCCATAATCATTCAAGCCGATGATAGCAGGAAGCAAAATGATAACATGCATAGTTGCTATGCGAAGCTTCAAAACATGATTATCGAAGCAGGCAGGCAGGCACTCCCTGGGAAGACATCGGCCGATAAATCTCAGCGTGTCAAGGCCTTGTGCGTTTTACCGTTACTGACTATGCCCATGCCTAGTTTGCTAACAAGCTTGTAGGCAGAAGTCTGAGAATGAACAGAGGCTGCGGACTAAAAAGGTTCACAGCAGTAAGAAGATCGCAAGGAAGAGTGGTGGTAGCAATAGTGACTATTGATTGATACGTTGGTGGAGCTTTTCATCTCGCACACAGATTGTGGAGCGAAAAGTTGGAGGATCTGTGGAGTGGCAACGTTGATCCATCCTCGAAAACCTGGAATTACTTTCTGTAGGCAAATTTAAAAGGTTGAAGTATGACAAGGCCTTGAATGTGGGCTACTACGTGGAGTAGCCGTGAGCTCCGGTTGTCGAGAACAGCCACGCTCGCAGCAAAGAACCCCTTCAATATGTTAACCGGGTAAGAGCATCGTTGGGGCTTTCGTCAGCTGCATTATTGTGAAAAGGGTCAATAGTAGAGTCTAGAAATCCCTCGGTAGGTCATTGAGCTAACGAAGTTTGAGTTTTTAGGAGTCTCTCGTTCGAGCTCCAGCATTTCAAGCCGACTTTCACCAAATGTTTTGCGTCCTCCACCCTGCGTTCTCTTTGTAGGACGACAACGACATCGGCTACAGGATCACCACTGTTCTTAGAGGTCCCTTGCTCAACTTCTCCTAGAACGAAGCACAACTTCCGTAGCGATGAGGAGAAGACCTTTTTGATACTTGGGTCAATTTTCTCTCCTGCGCGTGCAATTGGGAGTATCCATTGTATGGCGAGTGTCGCAATCTCGCCTTTGATTTTAGGATACCGTTGTAACGAAGAATTAAGAGCATCTAGGGAAAGCCCGAGGGCGCGTGGAAAGTTAGGGGAATTCTGATCAATACCAATGAGTGGTCTCCTGAAATTGCAAGCGACTGCCGCAACTGTATCAGGAGGGGTTTGAAGATGATCCACCACACGCTTAAGGATACTTTGAATGCAAGGGAGGCTGCCAAACTCAGCGAAAATGTCGAAGAATTTCTCTGCGACCTTGGGCTCATTTTCAAATTGATTCATTGCAGCGTCGAATATGGCAATAGGAATAGCACCTGTAAGAACAGGGGTGGAAGCGAGATTCTGTAATGCAACCTCGTCCACTGTGTCCTCTTTGGCCAAACTTAGATTGTCATCCTCTGCGGTGATATCTGGGAGAGTAATCATGTCGGAATGATGATCTTCGTCCCTTCTTTCCTCCGGTGGACTAATATGTAGTCCAAGAATTCGGCTCCGTTCCGCAATCTTAGCAATGTAAATCATTTCCAGCTTGCCGTACTCTAGCCATAGAAGCTTGGAATTTTTGCAAAACCGTAATCCGCGTTGCATGTAACTTCTGGCATTTGTGATATCGGCTTGTGTTTCCATCGAATAGCGAGCGGCATATATCCAAAGCTCCGGCTTTGTAGGGTGCAACCTTAAGACGCTTGTCAAGATCTCACTCAGCTTTTTATAGGCTTTCTCTTTCCTTGCAAACTCAATGTATTGCATCCATAGTCCAATGTCTCCTTGAAATTTGCGGGTTGCGCGAGAGAGTATGAAAAATATCCGTTTCTGTCCGCTGAATCCAGATGCTTTAACTCCTAACCTCTTGACCCTTTTCCGCCGGAGAGCCTCCAAATTCATTTCGAATTCTGCATAGCGTGCGTAATCTGAAGGATGTGAACCTCGAGCGTTGAGGGCGTGTTCAAAGTCGGACCTTTTTTTTGCGATTGTACGGATTTCTTCCTAGGTATTGAAGTTAGCACGAGAAATAGTTATTAGACACAGTAATATACTGACCTTTGTAAACACCTTCTTACGCTCAAATTCTCGTAACTCTGGAACAGACTGTTCTAAATAGAAGCGTGCTTTGTCGCTGGCTCCCGCCATGATTGCAATAGCGATTTGGTTTGGGCAACTGTTGCTGCAACGAATTTCGGCGGAGAATATTAACGCCAAGATTTTGATAGCCTCACCGCCTTTGGATAGGAGATGGTGCTCCTTTCAAACCCTCCATTCTTCACGCTCCTTTTAGTCTTCTTTAATTCTATGGGGCGTAGCTGCTAAGCAGCTCTTTCAATCACTCCACATGGCAACTAAACACAAGGATGGGGACGTCGTCGCGACGGTAAATGCATTAATTTGATTCACCTATTTCTTCTGCTCATTCTTCCCTAGTTCTCTGGGAGATGGATATCGTGGGCGCATACAATTGCAGCATATGGTGAGATGCCCATTATGAAATGTGTAAAATTCACGTACTGATCATCATAGCCGCGTTTGCTGGTGCTTTAGTGGTTGGAATGTAAAGCTTCCATCTCGATTCCGACAATTCCAAGCTTAGAATCCACAGGTCTTTACATTACCACAAAATCGTGCAGAATGAATACTATGTTGGTCAAATAACCCTAGAAATGTCTCGATGGAGTTAACCAAGCCTCGTAGGGCTATCCTGACGAATGGTTTCCATCTGTATCCTCAACAATTGGAGATAGGTATCCTGAGCGATCCGTCTTTATGGTCTTTATCGCTATTACATCCGGTATGCGCATCGGCTATATGTCAAATGGAGGTACTGAAATTGGATAATCAGGACCGCGGTTTGCGTTAGTTGCCTTGTGGTATGTTATGACACGGAAATCGGGCTCTCCGTTAGCCAAATTCGTCGCTGGGGTAGGAATATTCCGGACATTGACCTGCGGCGGATGGACTTATGTGACATCGACGGATGATCATGGTTGGCATGATATATTCATGATCTCGTACCTGGTTGCTACTCTCCCTTGGACACTCGGGTGCCTTGCTCTAAGTCCAAGAAACGCAATGGCATTGAAGTATCGTAAGATATTTGCGAGAGCTTTCTTTGGCACTTTGGTACCTCTAATATACTTCTTCATCCAGCACAAGGTCCATAAAGTGGCAGGAGGTAAATTCCTAGTTGTTCACTAAATGACATGCTATAGACTAATTTGTTTTAGCCTACACTACCTACGCGTTCTTTGAGTGGTCGCTGGTTCTTCTTGATGTCGCCTTTGATGCTGTTACTGTGCTAGATTTTGAGAGTTTCGAGATAGTAGTCAAGGATGTACGAGGTATTAGCCGAGGGTACGTTCCACGGCTCCCAAAGTAGATAGTATTACTATCGACCAAAAAAATGCAATGTTTCATGAGAAATTTCTGATCGCGTTTTGGCTCTGTTCAGTAATACAAAAGCCGTTGCCGACGCTGTCTTGGAAAAACAGTATGTTGTTATCACGCTCCACTTCCTTGAAGTTCCTAACTTTTCATAGGAAAGACAAAGATGTTAGCCGGGTCTTTGCTGGAGGCTTTTCGTGGCCCGCTGCTATTGATGCGGCTGCTGATGTGTACAATGGGGTAAGCATTGCCACCCGTAGGCCAGCAAGCATTTTCTGACTTGGTGTAGTTTGTTTTCTGGTCTATGCTTACCTCTCTTGGCCTCCTTGTTTGGTGTAAGTTCTAGCTTACCACAGTACCACTCGATATACTAACTAACCAGATTTCCCATTGTGGCACATGGGAATTTCTGGCTACGAGGTCATGGTTATGTGTACCGTCTCGCCCTTCTTACTTGGTATCAAGCCTCTTCGGTTCCTCATAGTTCGGAGGGTCCGCATCTGCCATTTATTTTCCCTCTCTGGCCTTCTTGCGTTCCTCGCGAAGTCTCCCGAAAGCCGACTCTTCTCTGTTGGGTTCGGTGTATGGATGGCATGTCTCTCGTGGGCAGCAACTTTCTACGCCGAAAGGTCTCAACCGCACCGTCTCGAGGCACGCATCTCTGCTTTTGGTTTAGGCTTGTTGGCTTCTAGTATTGCTAAATTTGCCTTCTGGACGAACAATCCTATCTGGCCCATTATGCATTCCCTGAACGGTGGATGGAACAAAGTCGGCCTTGTCATTGCTGTACTTTCTATTTGGAGATCTACTCGATATACTGCCAGTCCAGGAGCCGATATGCCTGCTCCAGGGCCTAGCAGGGGCTCTCCTACCCTTGCTGGCCTCGGGCTAGCTGGCCTCTTCTTCGCCATGCATTCTCTCCTTTCGGATTCCAGCACCATGATCCTATGGGTGTGGGAGGGTTACCCGGTTCGCGGCCCTCTAGCGGCTCCACACGGCGCCTACAGCCTTATTGCCATGGGGCTTGGCCTAGCGGTAGGCCTCTTCTATCCTAATTTTACCCGTAGTTGGACCTTGTACGGGGCTGGCTCCATTGGTGCAGCAGTCCTGACTTGCTACAGTCGCTGGTTTGGATACTACGGTGCCCTTACTCTAGCTTTTTATATCATGGCTCTTACACCAGTTCTCATTTCCTCTGCTGCAAAACACTCTCCCGCTGCAACCTTTGGTCTTGGCTTCCTGATCTACAATATTCTCGTCCTTGCGCATGTCTGGGTAGTCGCGTACGCCTTTGTACCTGGCGGCCCGCTGATGCGTGAGCACACCGATTGGGTCATGGCTGCAACTATGCTACTTATTGGGTGTGGTGTTTTCGCTGCCAACTCCACCACCGTGTCTCCCTCGAACCCTAAATATCGTGTTAAGCTCGGCAGCATCAATCCTGCGGCCCTGAAACAACGTTCCTATTACTTTTACATTCTGCTCTGTCTCGAAGCTCTTGCTATTGCAATCGCCTACCTACGTTTCCCGAGCTACGACTACACGCCATATCATGCGGAGGATAAATTAGTGACAGCAGGTATCTGGACGATTCACTTCTCTCTCGACAACGACATGTGGAGCTCGGAACACCGCATGCGCGATGTGATCAAGGAGCTCGAGCTCGACGTGGTTGGATTGTTAGAGAGTGACTTGCAGCGCATCATCATGGGCAACCGTGACACGACACAGTTCCTGGCTGAAGATCTAGGCATGTACGTCGACTACGGCCCTGGACCTAACAAGCACACATGGGGTTCGGCGCTGCTGAGCAAGTTCCCCATTGTGAACAGCACGCACCACCTGCTCCCCTCGCCAGTCGGCGAACTGGCGCCAGCGATCCACGCAACGCTGGACATGTACGGCAAGCTGGTAGATGTGTTCGTGTTCCACTCCGGCCAAGAAGAGGACCCAGAGGACCGGCGCCTACAGTCTGAGTACTTGGCTAAACTGATGGCGGACAGCCCACGCCCGAGTATCCTTCTCTCATACCTCGTTACGAAGCCGCTGGAGGGCAACTATAACACATATGTGGGCGCCAAGAGCGGTATGCGGGATATAGACCCGAGCGACTGGGATCGCTGGTGCGAGTATATTCTGTACAAAGGTATGAAGAGGACTGGATATGCGCGTGTTAGTAGGAGTACGATCACGGATACGGAGATCCAAGTGGGCAAGTTTGTGGTTGATGCACCAGAAGGCTCGGACGAAATTATTTCGGAGGACCAGGTACCTGTTGGACAGAGGTTCCCAGCACTTTTCAGGGGGCAGGGTGTCAGGGGACATCAGTATCACGTCTTTAATGAACCGAGGTGAGTTTTGTTTTTTTGCCTACTTTTTTTCTTTTTTGCTTTTGTTTGTGGATGGTCTTGGCTGACGGTTTGATATAGGTACTTTGCGTGATTGAAAGCATGGAGCTAAATCTGACGCGCATGGCCAGGGGAAGAGCAACACTGCAAAAGGCCGCAATTGCAAATTCAGTGGGCCTGGAAGTGTAGGATTGTTTTACAAAGTTGCTAGTAGAATAATAAATAAATGCTCTGTACACTACACGTGCGCGAGGCGTGCACCTTCTTTCACCGACAATTAGACTAAGTTTGTTCTGTCTAAATGGAAACTTCTCACTTACACAGGGCCTGACTTTAAAATAGCAACACGGTGAAACGGGCAGTTCAGCTCTCATGCCATGGTGGAATCACGGTGGATAGTTCTAGCTATCGGGCCGCAGGAAGTGTGTTCACTGTGAAACCATCCAGTATGATGATGGAATGTCGCAAGGCCCTTATTCTAAGCGCCGCTAGAAGACCGCTAAATTGTTGGTTAGCCCAATCTTATCAATAGTTTTTGAGGTCCAAGAGCCGAGGCCATGTCAAATTTGCGCTGGCATTCCGCAAGTGCTTATATGGAGGTAAGACGCCTTAACAATAAGCCGTTTAGCTCGGACTCGGGTATTTCTTTTTCTCCAGCGATGTGGCCAGCCGTGATAGTGCCTCAATATGCGAGGCAGATCCTTGAGCGGGAAATCAAACTGTAAAGCTGTGGCCGATAAGTTTTTTGAAATGCACCTAAAAGCCGGCACACTAAAGAAGACCCAACGAAGAACGGAAAAGTGGTAGCCCTAAGCTTAAGAGGCTGTAAAATAGGCTAGGCTAGTGATACAAAAGCAGTAATGTGGAGTGGTGTAGTTCCAGGATTATGAAAGACGAGTTGTCGCCCAACCCAAGAATTTGGGAGGTACTGTAAACCAGCCTCAGGCTATCCATACGAAACTAGAGCATAGTACTTAAGGGGGCGCCTCTGGATACCTTGACATTAAAACCACAGTATGACTTGGCGCATACTGCCATTTCGAATTCTCTCGAGAATCCTACAATACAAGCGGATGATGGAGACTGTCCATGGACATTGGGTGCATGAAGGGTCACCTATTTAGCCAAAATGATCCTAAACTGGTTTGGAAGCTGCAAGAAAAGTCGGATAGGTAGGACGATAGCTGTAGGAAAAGGTCTCCTGCATGGAGATGAGTGAAAGTTCTCATGCGACCACTGTCATGCATAATTAAGAAGTGGAGAGTGGGTCTAGGCAGAGGAGAGGGAAAGAAAATGTGGCAAAAGTTTTCCGGGCACGAAGGTTGATGGGTACGGCGGAGTGGGTGGCCTCCAGATTGTGGGCCGGACGGCATTCGCGTGACTGACACCTAGGTTGGGAGGTGGCTTCAACGATGCTGTCTTCGAGTGTTTCCTCTTGCTGTCGAGAAAAGCAGGATGATTAAGAAGCCGAGAGCGGCTCCGTAGCTCAACGGGCACAATTACAGATGGCAGGGCTCGCATGCCAAACATTTCTCATGGCAGCTGACGCCATCCCCGCAAGTCCCAGAGCGATTTCTGCTTGATGGGCAGGTCGACGGTTGTTCTCGAAGTGGGAGGCCTGAAATCGGCCAAATCAGGGGCGCCAGTTCGCTCTGGCTGTCGATCATGCTGCTTTTGCTTTTGCCCACCAGCGCCACCCCATTTGCGCCCCGCGAAATTCAAATAGTCTTGGTACTGAGCTTGTTGACCTCTCCACAGCTGGTGATTGGAGGGATCTGGATAGATAATCCATCTTAACGTGGGCTGCCGGCCAGCCAACGTGCCGAATCAATCCAATAGTGCCGGTTCAGGGTGCACTCTCTCACTCACTGTTACCGGGCAGGGTCAGGATGTCAGTTGCTGCTACCTGTGTTCCTCAGGGGCGCGCAACACTTGATTGGCCGCATCCTTTTCGTACGGGCGTTTCAAAGGGTTGCACGATGCAGGCACTTGGGCTGAATGGAGTCGGTGGCCTGCCACGCTGGCTGCTGGAGGGGAAAGATGCGTCTGCAGCGTCAGAAGCCAGAGAAGCCCAGCCGTGCGCGTCCTCTTTTTGAGGGAGAGCCGGTGCGATCGGTGCTGCAGGGATGACCCGTTTGGTTGATGCAAAAGCTTTCGGCGGTGGAGGAGAGCCCTGCAGGCTGCTGTGCCTGCTTTTTGTCGTCCAGCACCTGCACCAGCACCAGCAGCGCATTATAGCCCGCCAATTGCTATATACAAATGCGCCTCCGACTCCTTTACTCTCCTTAAATCGCTTCTGACTGGTAAATTGACCGTCAACGGCCGCTGTTGCCTGTTTAGGAGGCCTACCACGCCTACACGCCTTCACGCCTACCTACATTTACGCTGCATATATTCCTTGGCGCCTTCCCATGCCGCCATCGCAGCACCCCTGAGCTAAACTGCCGAGCATCGTCTTCAGCACCCTGCCCGCAACCACGACGGTCCGCACTCCCAGATCGTTTCCGAGCGTGTCATGAGAGACGGAGCTTTGAATTGACTTCTCTGCAAAGGAGATCCAGCAGTGCTGGGCTCTCAGGCAGATTTCAGGAGCTGTCGCCGCCGTCAACAACCACCCTGCTTCTCGCGGCATCGAGCCGCAATTGAAACCGCGCCGTCCCGTTAGCACGCGCACAAAATCCCGTCTGCATTCCCCACGTCTGCAATTGCAAACTACACGATTTCCTGCGGAGCCGTAAACGCTCAACGCCTTTCTGTACCCTTGGTTTGCGCCTGGGGGTTGGAAATGCCGCAGAGCACCGCCCTGAAGACCTCCTACATCCCACCACCGAACGCCAGGCACACAATACCATGGCAGAGCAGACCAATTCAAGGGGTGGAATGCGTGACGACTCTCCTCCAAGAACGCCGAGGACGGGCTTCTCAAGGCTTCAAAAGGGCAAGACGTCTATGCGCGCGCTTAACACCCGGCCTACTCAACAAGAGACCTTCTTCGACGATTCCACCCCAGTCGACAATCACAGAAATGGAGAGAGGGAATTTGATAGATTGAGGGATTCCCATGATTTGTCCTTTGCCGATGGCACCAGAGATTCCGTTGTGGACAATATGCTGCTGTCACTGGACCAGCTCCCGACCGGCGCTCCCTCCTTTCCCAGTCACACTGCGCTTTATTCGAATTTTGACGACGACCATTTCTTCACCTCCGCCAATTCTCAATACGCTCCGCCAAAACCTTCACGACTTCGTGGTCACACATATACTTCTTCCTACTCCTCCGACTACGAGCCCCCTCCCGATGACACATCCAGCCGATATTCGAGTCACCATTCACGAGGACGGAGGAGTAATAGTAGTTCAAACTTTCAGAATGGCCTTAGTAGAATTGAGAGTCTGAGGGGAGGATTCAATTCTGCGAGGATCAGCGCCGACACGCAGTCAAAAGGCGTATTCAGCGATCCACCCGTCTCGGCGCACGTTCGAGGAGGTGGAAAGAAGGGAAGCAAGGGCAGTGGCTCATCTAGCATGGACTTTGGCTATAGCCAAGTTTTGGGTACACATCGTTTAGCTTTTGGAAACCGCTCTGCTAGTTTTGATCACAGTTACGGTGATCGGACGCGGGCATCCCCTGCGCAAGGATTCTCGAATACAGTATTGGATAGGGGCCGACCCCAAGCCACGGCATACAACCACTACGACGCTGCTCCGGAGCCAACTGTGCCCGTAGGACCTAGGAGGCCGCAAGAACCACCAGCGACCTCTCCTATATACCCACCACAACCGAGTTACGCCCCTCCTCAGGCACCTGTCCCTCAACGTAAAAATAGTATTCGATCCTCAACGGGCAAAACTCTCCGGAAGGGCAGAAGCCACACACAAGAGTCGGATATGAGGTCACAGGCGAATGATTTTTTTAACGCGAGCAATCTACGCGAACTACCCCCGATCCCAGCTTTTACGGATCCACCAGCACCCAGTCCAACCGTGGCTCTACGCAAAGCACCCATGGCTTCTCCAACCGCCTCAAACGCCCCTAAAGAAAAGCAGGGCTTCTTCAGACGCGTCTTTTGGTCCTCCAAGAATCATCATCCTCCCCAACATCACGAAGCCTCCTTAGCTCCTCCCCAACTACCTCCAGTCGATATTTATCCTGTAGATGATGCCCCCAATCGCCCTAAAACAACCCAAGGGAGTAGTCATCACATTGCTTCACAGCTTAAATACTTACCCAAATCACCTCCTCAAACCGCCCCAGCAGCTGCCAAAGAGCTACCGCAGCCGGAACCGCAACCGCAGCAACCACCAGCACCAACGCTGAACAAGAAGCATTCTTCATTCTTCCGACGGCGGAAGAAGTCAGTGTCGGAGACTGCACTACCGCCCGTAATGCCACTACAATTAATGCCTGCCGCCCAACCAAGTCCCTCCATAAGTAGTTTGCGAAAGGTAATGAATCCATACCTAAGCGATCTAGCGAGTCCTGGGGAGACATATTATGACAGTCGGGAATACCAGCCCGCCGGGGAGGATAAGACAAACGGTGAGCATATCGGTGGCTTCTCGCCAGGATATGCGCCCCATAAAGATGCAACCGTCCGTACGGTCAAGCCGAGTTCCCGTGGTACTGATAATAGCGTATCGTCTTCGCGGGGAGAAGCAATTAAAACCTCCCACTCCCTTAACACTGAGAGCCCCAAACTGAAATTAAAGATGAAGCGCGGTCGGACAAACCTCACCAATCCACACGACGACTCTTTCCTTGCAGACAGCAGTGGAAATGAGGATAGAAGTGGAGGTGTCACACCTTCGGGGAAGAGCCCGACGTTTGGCCTTCCAGACGAGACGCGGAGACCTAAAATCTGCCCCACATCTCCATCCATCCTCCAATTTCCCATGCGCGGCAAAGAAAACGAAACACCACGGCGGAAAGCGAATATTGGTGAGAAGAGATCAGAGCTGCTCAGTTCACGTGTCCTCGACATTGGCAAGTCATCACCTTCGGCTGACGGTGAGGACGATGGATGGGTTATCACTACGCCCATCAAGAAGCTCTCCCTCCCGAGCGCATCTAGTAGGACCAATCGTGTATGGATTGAACCTACTTCATCGGAGGAGAAGTTTGACGAGCCGGAACTACTGTCCCTTCCTCTTGAAGGTGCTCGAACTTCGCAGAAAGTCTCTCCAACTACCGAGCAAGCAACCCCATCCTCCACGAGCGATATCTTCCAATCGGCCACTAGTCTGCCTGTCGTGCAAGTTGATGGAGGTGACATTGGTGAGGGTGGGGTTGTGGATGGGTTCGGTAAAGATCGCTCCTCCCAAGACGAAGAGCCCACAAAAGAAGACAGGGATAGAGCTTTGAAGATATTCAATGGAGAAGAGGACCTCGTCACCAAAGCTGAGGCTGCTGGAATGCTAGGGGATGTCAGCCCGACAAGCTCGCGAACTCGAAAAGCATACATGGATCTGTTCGACTGGTCTGGCCTCAACATTCTGTCTGCGATGAGGGATCTCTGCGGCAAGCTTGTTCTCAGGGCAGAGACACAACAAGTGGATCGTATCCTCATGTCATTTTCCGAACGATGGTGCGAGTGCAATCCCAATCATGGCTTCAAGGCGACAGGTCAGTTCCTCTAGCCCCAACCATGCGGAGTCCTTCCCACTAATATTGACTACCTAGATGTTGTGCATACTATTTGTTACTCCGTCCTTCTCCTCAACACTGACCTACATCTTGCTGATATCGAATCGAGAATGACTCGAAACCAATTCGTCAAGAACACTCTCCCCACAATCCGTCGTGTAAGTGCAGAAGCAGCCCCGGATGTGTTTGATGACACTCTACGGCCACAAACAACACAGGCCAGAGGGGGGATTCCATGGTCAGAGCCGAGTTCACCCGCCGCTGAGTCTCCAACATTTCCACCTGAAGTCTCAGAAGAGCGACCTTCCCTTGAAACCAAGAGGTCTCGCAATCGACTCTCCGTCAGGCCCCCTGTACGAACAGGCTCTGACGGCCTCCTTACGACGCCCGACTCAGCTCACGCGGATAATTGCAATGTCCTTGTAAAAGCGCCATACGAAGGCTCTGCCAAAGGCTGGGAATTCCAGGTTGAGATTGTGTTGAAAGACTTCTACAATTCAATCCGACAACAGCGGTTGCCTTTGCATGGTGCAGTACAAACTCATGACCAACCATCCACAAATAGTCTTTCCGTCAGTTCTATGTTGCGGCGTACTCCAAGCGTTTTGAGCAAGGCACCTTCCGATACCACCAGCTACCGTGGGCGGTCCCAAACCGATTTCCGCAGCGTAGCAGCCCGCTGGAACTCCAAGACACGATCTAGGTCGCGAATGTACCCAACCTCCACGATCGGATCAAGCAGGACCAGTCTGGACGATCAGTCTGTTTGGAGCCCTGCTGGATCTAGCACTTGGAGCAAATATTCCTTTGGTAAAACCCAGACATCCATGTCTATGGAGTCTCTTGGGTCGCAATTTGCCCACGGGGATTATCAACAGTCCATCGGATTCGCCAATGCTCTTAGCCAAGCTATCATTCGTGAGGAAGGCATGACCATTACAAGTTCCGAGGAGTTCAGCCGTGTCGCACCACTTCTTGAAGACGAAACGCTTGAGCTTGCGGGAGCGCCTTGGGCGAAGGAAGGTATTCTGAAGCACAAACATCATCTCGAATCACTTGACAAAAAGGCCAAAGACCGTAATTGGAACGAGTGCTTCGCTGTCATTGAGAAGGGTTACATGCGTCTCTTCTCATTCAGCATGAACTCAAAATCCTTGCGCCAGAAAAACAAGTTTCGGCCTTCTGCTGGTAGCGTTGTCGGTGGTGGCAACTGGATGGACAATGCGGAAGCTTTAGGTAGCTTCTTGCTTAGACAGTCGATCGCCAGCGCTCTTCCTCCGCCAGGATACTCAAAGTCAAGGCCACATGTCTGGGCTTTGTCTCTGCCTACAGGTGCTGTGCACCTCTTCCAAGTCGGTACGCCAGATATTGTGAAAGAGTTCGTATCAACAGCAAATTACTGGTCTGCAAGATTATCTAAGGAACCCCTCGTTGGCGGCGTCAGCAACATTGAATATGGCTGGGGTGAGAATGTCATCAATCCAGCACTGATCCGACAAGATAGCGCACCTTCGAATAGCGTCTCCATACCACGTCCGAGCATGCAAAGCTCGATTCGCAGCTCTATGGATCACACTTCTGGAACTGTCAAAGCGAGACTGCCCGGCGACAAAGTACCTCTATCTGAGTGGTGCCCACCGACGCAGAGCATGATGGCTAGCAACCTGATGGAGGTCGATCAGCTAAAGGCCCTAACTGCATATGTTAAGAATATCGAGGACGAGCTGGCCCGCCACAATGAATTGCGGGCGCCTATGCTCATTACTGTAAGTATTATCAGATCTCTCACAGTTTTTTTTCAAGGTACTAATACTATTTTGCAGTTCTCTCCTCGCCACCCCAACGCTGCTAAAGCCATGGCAAACTGGGAACGCAAATCGTCGTATCTCCTCCGGGAAATAGTCAAGTTTCGCACATACATCGACTCGCTTACTGCTGCACAGTTTCTAAAAGAAAAGATCTATGCTGAGCGTGAGGCCGAGGCGGCCAAGAACGAAATTCATGGCAACGAGAATATCGCCGCCGAGTCTACTGTTATTGATACTGATGGTGGGATCGCAGCTACCCGGAACTCCGAGCTCATTGCCGCATAGATTTTTTTGGACCCTGCTAATGCCTGTTTTGCTTTCTTTCATAGCCCTCGCCCCTCTTCAGCGGACCATGCGACGGCTTCGTCTACTTCATTCTTCTCGCTCTTATCTCCACCCTTAGTCGGAGCCTTAAAAAATTCATATATATTTGTAATTGTGCGTTTTTCGAAGACCAAACTTCAAATCTCACTTTTTCAGCGAACGGGAGTGCTCCTTTACATGCGGACATTTTTGTGTCCTTGCCTGATCCAGTTTCCTTTGTCTTGAGCACCGCGCCGGAGAGCAACGATTGACGGAATGTACGACGGGAATTTTATCTTCTTTTATTGGCTAAAGGGTTTTGGGCTTCTCAAATTGGGCGGACGTTTTATCTATTCTACATTGTGCATATCACGACGCTCTCTAATGAGCGCTTGTGCGGGGCGCAGATGGTCTTTGTATTCTTAGATGAGAAAGTATACCCGGGCTCGATTGTCCCCACGGAGACATTGGAATTGGTTCGCATCATCACGTACTATCGTATAATAAGGAACGAGTGGACCTGTCTATGCTGCTCTTGCCTAAATTCTTGTGTACTAAAATTTGAGGCATGAAAAAGGAATTACCGGGAATTTTCCCTACATTTTGTACTACATCCTTTTGACTGAAGCACATTCACGACCTATCAAATCATCATGCTCAACGCTACATGTGCTATCTAGACCATCCTGCCAAGGATCCTTATGCCTATACCGATAGACTATACCATAGGGTGCGCAACTACCTGATCTGCACATGGCAGAGGGCGATCAGCATAAGTAGGTTTAGTGACTCTAACAATTGCAACTTGTGGGGTCCCTGTTGCAATTAAAGTCAACGCCGTGTCGCAACGTCCTTGGTGGGAGCAGTTTGTTGGCAGACTGATCTTTCTCAGCATCTGACTCTGACGCACGAATTGTACTTCACGCTTCCCCTTAGCTAGTGAAGATGAGTATTATTGATCAACGTACTAAGCGGGGTAGGACTCATTTAGGTATTTCTATACTAGAAAGGCTTCCGACAAGCGTTTAGATGCCTCTAGAGGGTGATTAGGTAAACAAAAGCCTCCTCAAAAGACTATCAAAATCGTCCTTAAGCTAATAGCGAAGTAGCTGAAACCACTCCTAGAGGCGCGATTGGACAACGTTATTATGCATTTACCTCTACATAGTATGTAGTAGGTTATATTAAAGTTGTCAGCCCGATTTGAGACAGTCAGGTAGGACAACTTGATTTGTTGTATTGTTAAGGGTATCTTGAATCACTTTAATTACGATGCTATTAAGGTTTGATTAAAGCCGCTGCTATGGATGCCGTTCTCCGGATTGTCACTGGGAGGCATAGCCGAGGGTGGACTTATTAATTGAAATGAGAGTATATTAAAGGGCAATTACCAAAATCATACCAAAGAGCGCCACTTTGAATACGATGTCTTCTCAGATTTATGAAAGCTAAATGCTACCATAACACGAAGATTATTCGCTCGGGGCAATTATAACATGCTCGAGTAATAATGTAATCGAGTGCTTATTAAATGGTGTCTACATAGTATGCTGTAAATTTTCAGCTGTGGAAAGGATGTAAGAAGGTTAGAATCAAAAGCATTAAACCCTGGAAAAAGTTGTGGCTTATAATTAGGGGTTTGACAAACTCAATTAAAACGGACTTTAGTTTAGACGTTATATTAAACGGAAAACAAGGGTAGAGATCCCCAAATAGAAGGATGGACTGCAGTTCTGGCTCTGAACTCGTACCCATTGTTCATTGAATGGTGTATGTATCTCATCCAGATTACGCAGACAGCAGCAAGGAGAAAATAGATAAAGTAGCTAGCGGCCGTTATCGGTGGACTGACGTAGGTCCGGGCTATGCACG
>Ga0307515_10003515_pt1 | contig 32931 bp, 18 predicted proteins | sample 17_EM_MG_FD_194513 | JGI IMG/M metagenome (GOLD analysis project Ga0307515, IMG submission 194513) | Populus trichocarpa ectomycorrhiza microbial communities from riparian zone in the Pacific Northwest, United States - 17_EM | ecosystem: Host-associated > Plants > Roots > Unclassified | place... | reverse complement strand
ATAAGTTACTTCTAAAGCATGCCATATATCTTTAGCATTTTTACATGATATAATTCTATTGAGTTCACTTCTACTTTTCTATAGAGTGTTCATAGCTTTAATATCCATAGAAAGTAACCTTTTTTTATCATTTTTTGTACATTCACTTCTAGTTTTAGGAAACGCGATATCATTTTCAATTTTAATAGGTTTATGAGGTCAATTCTCTACAGATAGCCACAGATCAAAATCGATAGATTGAAGATAGATTATCATTCTAGCTTTTCAATATGCATAATCATTACTATATATATATATATAAAAAAAAAGGTGACCTAGATGTGGATGATCCTTTATTTTAGAGATTATAGCTAGTGCTTGTCATTCTACTCAAAGTCTAAGCAAACTTTGTATATGAGAACTAAGCTTTGATACCGATTGTTATTCTAGGATTAAGGCAATTTAACACCTCAGAGGGGGGTGAATTAGGTGTATCACTAAATTAAAAAAAGAATGCAAATTACTTCAAGTAAACATAATAACCAACAATATAATTAAAGTACTTAAAGTAAAGAAATAAAAGAGAGAATTCGCAAACTTGTTTTTAATGTGGTTTGGCAAACCTCATCCACACCTCAGGTATCAAATTGTACTTGAGTATTGTATTTCTTCACTAGTCCAAGTTTAAGAGTACAATAACTACTTGATGAATCCACACTAAGCATTTTACACCACTTGAAGAAACATATTCTTCAAGATTTTTTCCACTTGAAGATATGCCCTCTTCAAGATTTTTTCCCTGGTGAAATTCTTTCACCAATACCAGAAGTTTTTACCTAAGTCTCAAAGCTTTACAAGAATAATTTTGTTTTCACAACAAACTCTATTACTAAAATGGATAATACAATTGAAGTTATAATATATTTATAACTCACTAGATAACAATCAATTATTAATGGTATGTAACTTCTTTGTGCCCCCAAAGAAGCTAAGTTATATAAGCTCTCACTCTCCCGAATTAATTTTTGGTAATTCTTTTGAAGGGATAAAGACTAGAGATTCACTTAGAAATATTAGTGATCACTTTGCATTTATTTCTCAAATATTGAGGTATGATTGTATCACTCTTATACTTACTTGCTAGTGGACTTAATATTATGTTTTGTGTATGTCTATGTGCACGTTTTCAAGCTTGCCCTAAAAAATCGTATGTTAGTTCCATAAAACGTGTTTTTCATTATTTGCATAGTACTATGTATTTAGGGTTGTGGTATCCGAAAGGAAACGAGTTGAGCTTTATAAGCTATTCGGATGCAGACTTTTTAGATGTAAAATTGATAGAAAGAGTATACTAGTGGAACATGTCATTTTCTAGGATCCTCACTAGTATCTTGGGATAGTAAGAAACAAAACTTTGTAGCCTTATCAACGACCAATGCAGAATATATAGCAACGGGTAGTAGTTGTGTTCACATTTTATGGATGAAACAAACCTTAGAGGACTATGGACTTAAATTTGATCATATACCCATAAAATATGATAACACTAGTGCAATTAGTTTTTCTAAAACCTATTCAACACTCTCGTACAAAGCATATAGAACTGAGACATCACTTCCTAAAGGATCATATTGTAAAAAGAGATATCGTACTTGAGTTTGTAGGCATAGAACACCAACTAGAAGAAATTTTAGCTTTATTCATGCTAAAGATATTTGAAGTATTGATTTTGTGTATACATTAATGGAAATAAGTTTGACATATTTAAGTGATAAAATGTATATCTGCTAAGCTTGAATACCATGAAAAATCTATTTTGTTGCAAATTTTGATGTTTGTCCAGGTCTAAGACAAACCAATCAACCAAATCATAATGGTCAATTCAATTGGCCGAATGGTTGATACTGAAAAACAAAGGATAGTTACTATGTGAACAATAACTTTTTAAGTTTTTCATTGGAGACTATTTTTTAGTTTAAAACTTGGACAAACTGATCAACTTCGACTCATAAAATATATTTTGAGAAAAAAGTTTGAAAAATTCTGATTTTTGTATGAATTGATCGGCTGGTTCATATAACTAGATCAAACAGCTAACCGGTTAAGTCAAGGCATTGGTAGCAAAGCGACTGCCTAAATTTTGATTTTTATCCCCTTAATTTCTTTACTTTATGGACATAGTTTTTATATGGAAAAGCTCTATTTTAAGTGCAAAGAAAGGATCAAAAGAGAAATTTAAGAAATTCCCAAATTAGGTTTCAACCGGCCAACCAGTTGAACTTAACCTATAGCAACCAATTGACCAGTTGCCCGGCAGCATAAATATGACTATCACTATTCAAGCCGAGAGTAAAAACACTCAAAGACCTTAACCCCCATATTTTCTCTTAAGATTTCACCAAAATGCATTCAATTGATTATATTTTTGAGGTGATATCAAGTAGTCTTCAAGATAAAGCCATGAATTTAATTGTCAAATGCTTGTTAATATATTAGGTATATCTAATAATGGTCCTAGGGTTTTCAAAATGAAAGTAATTTCTATAATTTCAGAAACCATTATGTCTAATATGGTTTGCAGATCGTAAGAATAATCACCTTTTAGATAGTGTTTATACCATTTTAATTGACTCTTTTGTACCACCTAGATTTTGGATATAAGCATTATCTATGGCTTTTATTTGATTAATTATCTACCCTCTTAAGTTCTCGATTTTGATTCTCTATATTTTGCTTATTTGATACTATTCCTAGGTGTAACTCTTTTTATCTTTGGTTGCATTTGTTTTGTTCTCTTACCATCCATCAAACAATACAATCTTACTACTCTATATGTAAGGTGTACTTTTCTAGGATATAATAATGTTTATAAAAGATTTGTGTATTATGATTTGGATGTTAATAAACTCCATATTTCTCAAAATACGGTCTCTTTTTTTAAAATCAATATTTCTTTTAGTCTTCTACTTCTCATAATTCCTATTTAATTACTCTTCCTAATTTTGATGATTTATCAAGTTTAAATAAACATTTTAAGCTAAGAATTATATATCGAAGACATTGTCTGTCAGCCCTATTGCCTGACTTAGCCCTAAAATGTCCTGGTTGAACCTCATCAATCATCTCAGATTTCACGTCCTTCAGATAGGGATATGTTCTCTTATACAGTTTTCCAAGTCACTCTTAATACTACTATTGTACCTAAGTCTGACTCGTAAACTGTTACTCAAGCATATTGGAAGAAAGCTATAAAATAAGAGCTCTAAGTTCTCAAGACAATCACACCTAGGACATTGTTTATTGTCTTGATGGAATCAAACTTCTTGGTTGAAAAATAGGTTTATACTATAAAGTTATGGTCTAATGGTTATATTGTGAGGTATAAAGTCCATTTAGTGGCTCTTCGGAGTTAATAAGAGTATGTGCTTGATTATGAGTAAATGTTTGCACCTATGGCAAAGATGACTATTGTTTGCACTATTATAGTTTTCACTATTATAGTTTTTACTGCCTCAAAAGGGTGGCCAATCCCATATATGGATGTGAGGAACGAATTTCTATATTCACTCACTCCTCTTCTAAGGTTTGTCCTTTAAAGTGATCTCTATATGATTGAGAAGTAGACACTACTTGCCTAGTTTGAGAAGTTTTGTTATACTCTTCTTGATTTTAATTTTATTCAAAGTCAGTTTGACTCATCTCTCTTTCTCTGAATAATTACTACTAGGTTATTGTACTTGTTGTATATATGGATGATATTGTTATTATAGGGTTTGATTCTTAGTTGATTAAGTAACTATATGCGCATCTTAAGACTTTATTTCATATGAAAGAATTTGTACCCTGCAATATTTTCTTGGCCTTAAGGTACATTATTGTCTGACTAACACACTTTTGCATCAGCACAAGTATACTTAGGAGCTTCTCACCTTAGCTGATTTTTAGTCCAGAAGACTAGCAACTTAGTCATTACACAAACAGAGGTCAACTTGAAGTTGTAGCAATATGATGACGAGTTATTATCTAATCCCTCGTCGTGTTGGTAGTTGGTAAGAAGTTTGAATTATTTGACAATTACTCAGCCTGATATTTGTTTTGTTATGCAGCAAGTTAGTGTATGTGAGCTCCTTACCATTCTCACTTGGTTATTGTATGATGTATTTTTTGTTATCTCAATGATACTTCTAGTCATGATTATTCGTTTCTATCAGGACTTCTTTACAGTTGAAAGGTTCTAGTGATATAGATTAGTTTGGTTGTCCTAATATTTATTATTTAGTTACAGGTTGGTGCATATTTCTTGGTAGCTCTTTTTTTTTTTTGAAAAGTAAGAAGGATCGAGTTTCTAAATCCTCACCAAGTTTAAGTATCATACTATGTCATCCATATGCTCTGAGATTGTTTTGTTTTGGGATTTGTTAAATGCACTTAGTATTTCTTAGCTTACTCTTACTTCTCTTCATATTGATAACCCGAATGCCATTCAAATTGCTTCCAATCTAGTCTTTCATGAGCACATTAGGCACATTAAACTAGATTGTCATTCTATTTGTGAGCATTTGACCAACATATAATTAATCTCTCTTACATTTCCATTGAATTATAGATAGCTAATGTGTTTACCAAAACTTTATCTCATTATTGACATCAATTCATGATAGATTGACAAAATGATGATTTTGTTATCCACCAACATCAATTTAAGAAGGGATGTTAGTTGTAATATCTTGATTTAAAAAGATTGAATGATATGCAATTATTTGATTTTGATTTAGAGAGCTTAATAGATTGAATGATGGACGATTGGTTGTACAGAGTTACCTTCTTAGTTTATAGAAAGACTGTTAGGAGAGTGATGGTAAGATATAATTATGTTAATACTTGAAAAGATCCTATATTGAAAGACGTAGAAACCATTTTGACAATATAACATCCCCTTCTCTTCTTTTTTTCAAGGACACCCGAGGCTTTTGATTTGCGATGAATCGTTAATCATAAGCCTGTACATTGCTGTAATAAACATCAATACCTTCAATGGAATAGAAGACGGATCGAGTAGCACGAGCATTAACAACGAACTCTGTCGAGAGAGACACTTTCGGAGCGTTGGCTTCAAGTTTTGCAATATTCAATAGCGATGGATCAAATTTCATATCCAGCAGTACCAGGCTAAGTAGACTCCCTTGAAGCAATCTAGATTCAAGCATCCACGTATGGGATTGCTATGCAAAGCCTTTTCCCGGTGAGCTTCCACATGGAAGTTGACAGTTGCTTCGCCGCCAAGTTGCGACCCTCTCAGAGCAGTTCATCATTGTACCATGTACGCACACACCAACACAAATGAAACAATTTGAAGGAATTTATATCATTGCAGGAGCCTGATTTCACATCGATCCACCACGTAACTGATGGTACCGACTCGTTAGAGAACTCTAACGCAGCCCAGCAATTACGAGATGCATTCTATGAAATACACCCAGCGCTCCTCCAGTCAGTCATCAGCCTTGACGGCTTATTATCTATTAAAGCGAATAGAAAGAGAGGATCTACCTTATCCCTGCTGCCCTCAAGCCAACATGCATCATCTTTTAATACCATTTTCCTGGCAACAAACAGTTCATTATGACAACTGCACCAATACCAAGAAGCAAATAAGAAGGCAAAAAATATCTAGTAAGTCAGAAAAATCATGAGGTTGCAAATATCTCATGGCATTTTTAAAACTGTGCCGGCTTAAAAATCTCTTTATATACAAAACAGCCGTGACTCTGCACTCCAGACGAGAGCTAACAGAAAAGTAAAGAGGAAAAATTATTAGTAACTCCTGTGTGGGTTTATGAACAGATGGAATTGATTTCCCTATAAAGCCCACGGAAGACCTTCGAGTGTGTGATTGGACACATTCACCACATCCATGCAGGGCACTATACATATGGCGAGTCGCCATAGCTCTATTTATCTGAAAGGTCCCCAAAAAGGAGCAGTGAAGTATTCACATGACGCCTTTCAGGCACAAGCTGCTCTGTTTTTGAAACAGGTTTAACAGTTTGTTCCTTGTCTGGAAATGGGAATGAGAGGGAAAGGGAGAGGGAAGCAGAGACGCCATCGTCTTCTTCCTTATTCAACACCTTGTCTGGGGGCTTGTTCTGGTTATCATTTTTCTCTACCAATCCGAAGAAAGGCAGGATTCCCTTATTAGGGGATTTTGTCTCAGCCCCCAAGGCAAGCTCGAGATTTGGAATCCCATCATGAACTTTATCCTCATCATTTGATGAGTTCCAGGGCATGGAGTTACCAGGCAACCAAATATCCTTGACACGATGTGAATCCACAGGAAAGAAGAACCTTTCACTAGTTCCTAGGTCCTCCAAGATAACTTTTTCATCAGATGCTTTGTCATAGCTCTTCTCCTCAATTGAGGAGCTGGAACCCAAATCACATGTCTGAGAAGTAAAACTACCACTCAAAGAATTTCCATCTCTTGAACCACTACCCCCATATAGTTCCCTGAAACCCGTCTTGAGCTTCTTCCTAATACTCTCTCCATCTACTAACTTGTTATTATCTGCCTTATTCCACAGAGCTTTATGAGTCACGCTACTCGAAGTCAGTGGTGCAGTCTCTGACAGATCAATATATGGTCGTTTCCTTGGGGTTTTCTCTGAAGAAGCCTCCACATCCAGATTCACATTCTCTTCATTCAAGTCCGTTTCAACTTTAACATTATTTCTATCACAGTATGTTCTATCAACTATTTTTTCCTCACCAAAAGTCGTCCTGCCACCTGAATCTTGACTACCAACACCAAAAATCTTGAGAGATGGCATACCTTCTCCAAAACATGAAGTACCTTCATGCATTTGTATCTCCACCACATCAGAGCTAGAATTAGTTCCAGTTACCTCAGCACAAGATTTAAACTCCACATCCATACTGCACTCAGGATGACCAACTTCTTCCTGTGAAAAGAAGGGTCAGCATTGATTGAATTGTAAAGGAAGGCGAAAAGAAGTATAAAACAAGCTCAACGAAACCAATATGCAGAAAGAACAACAACGAAAAATAGAAGTAAACAATTTGGAACAATTTCCAGAGACTTGGGAGTTGTGTTCACTTTTAGATAGCAATTTTCAGATTTTTCCCCAGCATACATCTTTATTCTAAAATCATTCCTAAATAGAAAACTGAGAAAAGGTGTTTACTAACTCAGTACATAGTTTCAAATATAGAAACAAGGGCCTCACTAGGATTGTCTTCAAAATAATAAATAACTGGGTTTAAATAAAGGGGAACTAAACAAGGCTCTTCTTTCTAAAGTGGAATTTGAAGGGCAACTTTTAGAAGTGAAATTAAAAAACAGGTGTTTCCAAGAAAAAGGCAAATAGCAAACACGTTTTCACAATATTCTGTCTTCTAGAAAACTGAAAAATACACTCTTTTTTGCGAAAGTTTTTCTGGCTCCACTGTTTCCTAAAGGCAAGAATGGTGAAATGGGCAATCTTAAGATCATTTTTTGCCCAACATTTCAGAAGTGCTCGAACCCCACTAAAGTTAATTCACAATCTTTGACTTTAAGTTTTCTTTCTTCTCCTTTCTAGGGAGATAAAACAAGGACCTTGAAGAGCAAGAAATATATAAAAGCCACACACAATAAACATAAACAAAACAAGCACACATGAAACAAGAATTTTACATGGAATTTGACCATGTCAGTCAAACTGCAAAAACGTCCCCTACAAGAAGCCCACATTCAAAATCTCTCACTAAACTAGCATCAGATCAAGAAGCATAAGCCAGGAAGTATTGCAGTATTCAAAAGGTTCCATTAGTGCTGGAGTTGACAAATGATTTGAGCATTAATAGATCTGCTTATGATTCATGCAGACACCGACTACAAAGACAATGTTGAGATTTCAATAAAAACATATATGAGAGGTCATGGAATTCTTTGGGGAGATCTTGGTAATATTGTATGAGGTCGTGGGAAGCTATTTTCAGGAGCACAAAATATTTGGTCCTTGGGCAATATAAACACATTCCATAACAAAATCATTTATATGCACGCCACCAGGAAAAATAATTCAAACTAACATGAAATTTACCTTTTACACGAAAACTTCCAATAATAAGGCATCGGAAAAATGACCTCTACAAAGCTAAACCCATCTGGATTTTAAATATCTAGGGTCACAAACAAGGCTTTTTAGAAAAGAAAATATGTAATTCAAAAATATAATGTTATTAGATACAGGAAAAGGCATAGTTTAGAAATAGAAAATAAAAGGTAATTTAGAACAAAATGCTTTATAGAATTACAACGAATCACAAATCTCAAAGTCACATTCAAGTAAGGCATGCATGCCACCTTTCTGAAGTAGCATGCATACAAAATGTTCTGATTGGATCAAGGTGATAAAAGAAACCAGAATGTTGCTGCCACTTATTTTTGAATATATGGAAAAGTCACAAGGCAAGAAAAACTTGAGAAATTCATGTGACTGCTAAATTGCTGATCAGTGATGGCTAATGTCAAGTTAAAAAATGAGTAGAAAATTCAAAAATTAATCTGTCTCTCTCTTTCTCACTCACTCTCCCTTTTGGGAATAGAGGAAGTCAGGGTTGTGAAGCATCATATGTTTATTGTCAGGATTATAGTGTGTTAGCCACTAGACACAATAGTCATCATTCCACCCAGACTCCAACATGGATAAAACCAAGATGTAATATCAACCATATAAGTGTTTTCTTGTTTGTCGTGTGCGAGGCAAAAAAATTACCAGGGAAGAACTGCTGCGTCTAACTTCTGGGCACCATGGGGTATTGCTTCCTGGAATCTTTGGCACGGATTTGGAGTCAAGCTTCCCATCTTGACTCTCTTGGATCGTTTGTGAATTAAATACTTTGTTATCAGAATTCCTGTTTAAGGACACACATGGCTTTTCAGGAGCATTTGATGTAAGAGGCACATCACAAGAACTGTCACATGCAGATGTTTCTTTAACAATACATTCAGATGGGCAGAGATTCTCAGGTGAAGACAAGACTGCAGCAGGAATGTCTTTGTCCCTGGGCACCACATTCAAACTGGGAATAACTAACTTCTTAAATGAATTTGATTCAGATCTCCTTCCCCTGAACACTCCCCACAAGAAATACAACATGTTCCAACCTGCAAATAATAATCACACACTAAATTATTTTAATTCCATGACTTCTAAGCATACATGCAGGCTCCTCACAAATTCCTACCAGAATAGCAGTTGAACATGTTAGATAGGAATCAGCACAACCGAGTAGCAGCAACACAAGAAAGGAGTGATTTAAAGTAATAACAAAAAAAAAGAGAAAATGACCAAGAAGATCATACCAGGCAACTACAAAAGGGAGGAAGGGAATTAGAGTTATATAGCCAAGTCAGAATCAGGCTTTATTATGCATGGAGAATTAGCAATGTTTTTGCTGCAAGCTAAATTGCAAAAATGAAAATCAGAAAGCTGACCGGGATAGGATGCTTCATCAACATCCATAGAGTAATATTTTATAGTGTAGGTCTCACAAAGATCTCATTCCAACAGAAATTCAGCGTGAATCAACCTCAAGGTCTAAAACATATCCTATAACAACATGATTACGGTGCAACAGAATCAGTGTCTAGAAAGCAATTTCCCAATATTCTTACGCTGGGAGTTCTCTGGAAGCTGAGTGGATGGGAATATGAAGAATTCAACACCACCAAATGATCCTTTCAGGGCCAGATCCTTTTTAATCATGTTGTCCAACAATCCCTTGTAGTTCTCGTAACTGTAATATGAGCAGTTTAAAAACCAAATAAATACATAGACAGATAAATGCAGAAAAAACCACTCAATCAGAAAAGACATGCATATATTAACCTTTCAAAATCCTTGGCAAAGAAGTAAAGTGCAATATTTTCCTCTTTAGCACCACTGATGTGGAATTGTCTTGGCCATGTGCTTAAGCGAGGTACTTCATCCAAGTTAATATTCTGGGGAAACTTGTTGACCATGTCATGGACTTTAGGTGATGCACAAGTCGATAGATGTGCTTGAATTCCACCATATAAGTCGATAAATTTTTCAGATCTATGCACTTCAAGCACCCCCCTGTATTCACATAACAGAAGCTTACCTACATTGTACTTTTTAAAACATGTGCAGGAAAGAATGTGGAAGAATATGTAAAGTCAACGCACACAAATTAGCAAGGATAAACTTACTGCCAGATATATTCATGCTCTGGGATGGCAGACATCTTCATAAGGACAGACTTCTCCACTGAAGTATGTGCAGGCTTTCCCAAATATGGGGCAATGAAATCCAATTGCCCCACCTTGGAAGGATAAACAGTATCAGTGGAGTGCTCATTAAGCTGCTTCACGTTATTAATATTTGTTGATTTGCTGAACTCAGAGGAAGAAGCACCATGATTTGCTTGCCTTTCAAGTGTTCCTTCATTCATCTTATTTAAAACTGAGAACTGATCTTGAATCTCGCTACTTGCATCCACATTTAGCAAGGATACCCCATCAGATTGATCACTTTCTTTTTTCTTTCTGTATATTCCAGGCCTCTTAAGCATAGCAACCTCAATTGCAGCTTTCAATTTACTACCTTTGCTCATCCCCTCTCTGGCAGTTCTAGAAATAGGTAAATCAGTACCAGAGGCCATAGGACTAACAACAGTGCAATTTTCTGTAGCATGACCGACTTCCTTGCACTTTTGACAAGTGACAATTTTCAACCCAGTGGTACCAGCAGGCCTCAAGTGACTGACAGAACTTTCCCTAACCTTTTCACCTTGATTTGATGATTCCCGTGATTGAGGTAAGCCATCTTGCAAATTTTCATTAGCATTATTGAGCTGTCTCTCAGCATTCCAGGAACTGGACGATGGTTCATCTTTAGGGCTAATTTGGTTCGATTTTTGTTCCACAGAAGAACTGCTAATTCCATGTGTAGATGAAACTCGAACTGCATTGGCAAACAATAAAATAGCTTAGCTCGCTTTACCTAAAAATAAAAAATAAAATAAGTCCATCACAAAATACAAACAGGCACATGAAACATTATGTTTTGTCAAGTCTAACCATCAAGAAATACCTGAAGTACCTGGGATATCTGCACTTTTACGACCCACACTAGTTGATCTTGATAAGGTACCCAATTTTCCATCAGACTGTGTGGACTTCAACTCTCTGTTGATGCTTGGGGATGATGCTATGGCACTTTCACCACGAGGAGTGATCCTTTGATCAACCTTAGGTGTTGAAACAGCACTATTTGGCATTGAGCTACCTAAAGGGCGATCCAGCCTCAACAAGTTTTTTCTATCAATTGCATTCTGGTCTTTCACTTGTTTTAACCCTCTTGCATCTTGAGTGTGAGAATATTTGGATGAAATCATTTTACCTTTTGATTCAATCGTGACAGATCGGCCTGAGTTCACAGATTTAAATGACATAGATTTACTCATCATTCTAGCAGGCCTCTCCTTCATATCAAGAGAACTCTCTCTGGTCCCCTTGTGCTTTTGAGGAAATTCATTGACAAGTTTCACTTTCGGTTTGGAATTTACGGTGTTGAACGAGTTGGATTTCAACAAGGTACCTGTACAAATAGGAAATTGTCTTGATTCTTGACATAATAAGACCAAGTTTGTAAGAAACATTAGAAAGAGCAAAGCCATAGACTTCATTCAACTGTAGACATCAGGTTTAGATTATGTTTGTTTTTAGGCTAATCTTGCTTGGAAAAAAATTGAGGAAATGAGGAAAACTTAAGAGGTTAACATTTAACCCCATAAGGGGGTCATATATTAATTTAGTGGGGGCAGAGGGAATGGGTTGTAAGATGGGAATTTTTTATTTTTATTTTTTTTGTGCATCTCTCTATTCCTTGAACCCTTCACCCATTTTCCTTCTCTTCCACTCACATCATCATTAGGCCGCACCAATACACATTATTTACTAGTAATTTTCAAATATTCATTTAAATTTTGATTTGGAATCTATTGGGCCCCACCATTACACATTTTTTACACCTACCGCACATCATGAACACTTCACCCTTCAAACACTTCTTTACACCATTACTACTTCATCACTTGACAATTAACCCTCCAATCTTTAACCCCACACCAACCACAACCTTAAATTACATTAGGCATTAGAATATTCTTTCTTTTTACACTACTTCATGACTTATTTGTGTAATCTAGTTTTTCTCATACCAACACTCACATCCTAATTCTTGATCCATATAGATTACGTGTCAACCAGATTTTGATAGGCATTCCAGTTATGTCAACATTTATGTTCATCAAAAAATATAAACAATTATCAAATTGAAGACCTATATTGGATAGCAAGCCTATAGCTGTCCAATGGATCTAAAATTGAAACATAGATCTACATAAATGGGAACCTAAACCTATTGTTGGTTTGGTGAAACATAAAATGTGGATTGAATAGAAAGTTGTGAAGTGTGCAAAAAACATTTTTGCCATACATGTGTAAATTAAATTGAAACTGGCTCTATGCATTGTACGGTGTGAATATGACCACAAAAAGGAAAGTGAGCCAACAAGGCTCTGATTCTTACCCTTGGGGGTTTGAACACGTGAACCATTCAGAGAAGGGTGAGCAGTTTCCCGAATATCAATACTTAAGCGATTTCCAAAATAAGTTTGATGAGCTATCTTTACTTTTCCCTTATCTAAGCTCTTGAATGAAGTATCCCGAGATAATGCAGCTATTCTGCTAGGACTGCATGACTTGGGTGATGCCAAGCTTGATTCAGTAGCCTGCCTTTTGGGTACTGGAACCAGCTCTATAGTTTCTGCCTGTCTCTTGCCAGAGCTTTGTGTACTATTCATTCTTTTTTCCTCAGCATCTGAACGTTCAATTAATATTGTAAAGATGCTAATATGAAAAAACAATTGTCCAGAACTGATTTTTTAAATCACTGAAAAAAAAAAAAGATAATTTGGACTGCTATTTCAGCTTTACCTGGCTTTTGATTTTCAGTTTCCTCAGCCAACTTGCATTCTTCACATAGCCAATCACCTTCAGGAACTTTCTGAAGCATGTCTCGCATACAATAGCTGATTAGTAGCAATAGCCATGTTAAAACTTGGGCTAGAAACAATGCAATGTAAGATAAAAGAAGGAAAAAAAGAAAATAACCAATTTGGGTTGCCAACTGAAAATATAGATGAAAGGTTGTATATTCTTACGTGTGTTCTGCACCGTCAGTGCACCTACTACATATAGCAAGCAAATCCTCTCGACCTGCATCCCCGCAAATATCACATACTTTTACCTGTTTCAGGCAAGCAAAACAGTTCAGAAAGCATAGGGGAACCCACAGGGAGAGAAATTAAGGAGCACATCACAGAGAATAGAAACAACAGTGAGAAGGGAACACACACATGTATGAGCTCCAAAATTATAAAATGAATGGGAGAAAATACTTTAAAGCCACCAGAACACAAAGAGTATAAATTGAAAAGAGAATGAAAAAACAAGTTCTTAAAGCTGTCAAAAAGCACACCTTAAGCTGATGCATGTATAATCCTTCTTAATAAAATAGTATAAGAACAATTACTTACATCATGTTCCAGAATTTCAGACTCGTCACTCTCGTCCATGGATGCAGATTGCAAATGAATCTCCTGCATATCTGTTAACTCCTCCAAATCATTCAACTTCTCTTCTCGTCCAACTTGCTCAGAACCTTTAAAACCCTCATTTGATTGGTCTCCACTATCCTTGTCAGCCTCCAGTTCTAATTTTGAATAGATTTTACATGAAACCTTGGAACTCTCAGCATTAATGGTACTTTTACCATTTGCATGGTTATCTGCATTGTTATGTGCAGCCAAGTTGCCACCACAATCAATATTAGATGCTGCTTCTTTTGACAATGACAGGTTAACTTGTTCCATTGGGCATTCAAATGGTTTTCCATGGTCATGTAATGATGGATGTTCATCGAGACATTTACCATTTGCATTCAAGGAAAGGCACTTAGTCTGGACCTTTGGTGAGCTACTACCAGCATCAGCATCATTTGAAGGAGTCTCCAATGAGCCTGAATTGTGAGAAACTAGTGCCTTTCCAGATCCTTCCACTTCTAAAGCTGAACTGCGCAATAAATTATCCCTGTCTAAATTCTTCTTAGGATAACTAACCACTTTGCTTGCATCACTAGCTCTACTAACACATGATATGGTTTCATCATGGCCCTCTTCAGATTTAGGATCCCCGTGCTTCTTTGAGAGAGTTTTCTGATCTGAAAGACACTGTGGTTTTGGAGAAAAATGATCCTCGGCAACAGCTCTACCAGAGGACAATTTCGGAAGCATCTGAGACTCGGCTGAGGCATCAGCATCAGTTGACCTTATGTTTGCTTTACTTTCCGCATTTTCAGACAGAGAGTCATGACTTGAACTGACACTGAGCAAGTTGCTTGCTTCACTAGTGGTATGTTGTAAGCTGTCACGTGCTCTACTTTTAAAAGAGACTATACCATCACCATCATTATTAGAATACTGACTTGATGCAGTTACACGACAGGTTTCATCAGAAAACTCATCACCCTTTGATCCCATACAGGCTAGCTTAAGATGCATACAAGATGAACAAGGAGCGGAGCACACGTTACAAGTCCCAGACTCAGCTCTCATACGAACCTTCCGTCTCATCGAAGGCTTGCCTAATCCTTTTTCAGCCTGTGATGGTTCCTAATGAAAATTAAGAAGAAAATAAGAAATCAGATAAGAACAAAATCAGGGGTGTAATGCTTACCTTCTTAGTGAAGAAAACCAAAAAGGCACTCTTAACTATTCCTCAAATGGTAAATTTGCATGCAGATGATACATTTAAAAACCAAACCAGACTATGTAAGGTTTGCATTAATAAGCACTTTTCTTGGGGTTTTCTTATCATATGTAAAAGCAGTAACTAATTTACTTGCATGCTGCCCATGGCTGATAGCTCTGTAACGATCATCTTACTCACTGATATAACAAAACCAACAGGATTATGACAATGTTACTTAAGGCATGAAATTATTTTATATTTGTTAAGTAGTAAGCCTTTGCGTTATTAGGATAATCCTTTAATAATGAAAGACTTCTTCATATAACAAGTCATCCAATGTACATTTCCAAAATCCTTTTATTAACAGAAGGTCTTATTGCTTCATCCTCCCCAGGAAACATTTTGAACACCTATGTTCCATGAGATACAGAAGAAGAATAGTTTTTCCACACATTAATACTACCTCAAAAATCATATATGTCCAATCCTTGTTTTGTATTCAAATTAGCACAAGCCAAGAGAAACAAAAGAATGGCAAGCAAAAAAGTAATTGCAGGAAGCTTCAACCAGTCCAAGAATGACTATTTCCTTTCATTTTCACTCGGTGTCTCCTTAACCAAACCAGAAGGCTTCTGCCATTAGCCTCTAAAAGAGTCCAGAATTGTGAACTTCAAGCATATCAAGGACATTTATTCAAATAGACAAAAAATAAGGGAGTGCATTCAATTATCGAAGTCTAGAATAGCCAAGGAGCATCAACCATCACTGTCTTTAGGTTGAAACCAAAGGTGGTTTATATGCCATACAATATAAATTCACAAGATTTCTTAAGCCAATATTGCACCTAATTAAAACCAAGACAAAGACTTGCCTTTTGAAAGAGATATCTCCTTTCATGACAGCTTCATTTTTACACCCTTGTGAAGTAACAACAGTAAGCAAGTTCCTATCAAATGCCGAGTGCTCTTTTACAATACACGGAGAGGGGATGTAGCATACACAAGCCAAATGCATGCCTCTCTCTCTCTCTCTCTCTCTCTCTCTCTCTCTCTCACCCACCCACACACACACAATACACAATAATATATATATATATATATATATATATATATATATATAATTAGCAGCTGATCATTACCCCTTTTAGAAATCCACTTCCTATCAATGCTAAGAATAGTAAAGATGAATTACTGTAACAGGAAAAAAATGAATCACAAAATAGATTAAGCAGCATATAACTCCTAACCTCAGAAGGTTATAAAAGGAATCAACAAGTAAACACATTTTCATGTAGACATGAATTAGAATATGGAAGAACGATATCAGAGTAAAATAAAATAGAAAACTGTAAAGCTAGTACCATAAAGTTAATGCACACATAGTAATATTATTACAAGTCTTCCCTCCTAAACCCCAAGACTTCTCATGCCTTAGTTTTGCAACGGTGGTCATCATTGGACCAAGTTCATTGGCAAGTTTGATTTAAGAGCAATATATGGTAATCTTATAGGACTTGAGAATAACAGCAATATATGGCAATTTTACGGGACTTCATAATAGTGGATGAGTTCAAACTTGATTCACCATTTGATAGATTAGCTATGCTCCATCAAAGTTTATAGTAATGTTAGTCCACATAGAAGATGATGAAAAAAAACAGAGCAGCATACTATTGGGTCTAGAGTGTTTATCCGATACAACTCCAATCTCAACAAAACATATAGACAACATCTATAGCTAGATTATTATCCAAACACTCCATTGCATCAACTTCCATGAAAGAAAGAGTCAATACATCTTAAATGCTACCAACCCAAGATGACAAACCCGATTGCAATATTCAATTTCATCCATTTATGCAGGTATTCATTCAATTGAAGGTGCTCGCTATTAGAGAGAACTCCTAAGGGAAAGGGAGAGAAGAAAATAGTAAACAAACAGAATGTAAATTACCCTTTCTCCTCACCATATACTTCTTCTGAGTTTTGTCTAATGGCCCTTCCATACGATGACCCTCCCTCAACACTGACGTGATCTAAAAAAACACCGTCAAAACCACAGTTTAATCAGGGAAAAAAATTCCCAAACATACAGCAAAAACACAAAATTGAATACAAAACCAATCAATCAACAGAACAAAACACCCAAAATAACCCTAATCCACTGACTAGCCCAAAACGCAGACTTCCCAAACAATCCAAGATCAATAATAACCAAACAGAAATTAATCAAAAAACGAAACCCTAAAAAAATAACATGCCTTTGGTTCCCCAATTATCTCCGTCGCGTTATACAACTCTTGGACGTTCCTTCCTCTTCGCTTGGCTGCCATCCCCTTCTCCACCGACACAATCCACCACAACCCAACACCATCAATCCCTAGATTATTTTTCTCCAAGTTTCACAAAAATTCTTATCTAATCTACCCTTTCTCTCTTCTCACTTTATCAATCACACAGAAGAAAACTACAACAATCAGTATATTTCTAATAATACAACAGGATCTAATTAATACACTTATTTATCTATAATTCTTGTTATTATTATTATTATTATATATATATATATAATATCTCTCTATGATCTGGAAAGAAAATATTGAAATGGTCGGTTTGAATAAATACTAATAAAATCCTTAATCAACTTCTGCGTGCTCTCTCTCTCTCTCTCTCTCTCTCTCTAAGCTTTAGATTGCTTCTCCATCTGTTTGTGTCCGTGTTCTATTTATCTTTATCTCTCACACAAGAGGACTGAAGTTTTTTCTTTTATTTTTCTCTCTCTATATATTTTCTCCCCTTCTTTTTTTTTCTCTCTCCACATAAAAAATAAGTTTTCGTTTTAATTTCTGGATTTTGAAAGCTATTATAATATAGTCCTTTATATATTTAACAAAAAAAAATCATATTCAGCTCCTTAATTTGTAATTGTCGTTCTCTTAGTTTTTTCCCTAAAATGCATTACTCACTCTGATTCAAAAAAAGATGTTTGACTTTTCATGTTAATTAAGGGGTGATTTTGAAATAGGTTGCAAATCATGTTTTTAAAAATTTTGAATTTTTTTTGTTTAAAATAAAAAAAAATTATATTTTTAGATTGTTTTAATGTGTTGATATCAAAAATAATTTTTAAAAAATAAAAAAAAATATTTTGATATATTTTTAAGTAAAAAATACTTTTAAGCGTTATTATTATCACAATCTCAAACAAGATGTAAAAAATTATTAATTGAAATGTCTTTTTTATCCATGTTTTTTTTTCAATTATAATTCACATATAAAATGGCCTTCAATTTGTAAGAATTTGCAAAAATACTAAGTAAGACAATTTCTTCTTGTACTTGTACTGTCTTGTCGATTTGATGAGTTCACAGAGAAAGTCTAAAATGACAGCAACAAACAATAGTTTAGGGACTAAATTTTATGTTTTTAAATATAAATTATTACATTACAACTTTGATCAAACTTAAGGGACTAAAAAGAATTTTCTTTTTGTAGATTTTGCTTTTCTTTTTTCCTTTCTGGGTCAAGTCAACAGTTCCAGTTTTTAAGGATTGTTTGTATTTAGCTTATGTTGTTTACTATATTTTCCACAAAGAAAAAGAAAAAAAAACTGGGATTGAAAAAAAAAAGTAGAAGTCAAAAGTCATAAATTATAAAATGAAGAATTTTGGAATTTTGAGTTTTAATTTACAAAAAGCAGCACACATTATCAAACTATTTACCCTAACAAACTAATATTTTAAATCACACCAAATGAATCCCCAAGGAATTGACAATTTACTTCTCTTGCTATGCAGGAGACCGAAAAGATTTTAAATGTAGAAAAATGTTTAGGTTATGCCAAATATTTGATATTTTCATTAAATTCGATCTAATAAGTTAAATTGAAAAACTCTTAACTGACTTTGTGTTTTTTAAAACTATCATTTATTTAATAACATGATAAAAAAATAAATATTTGCAAAACTGATATTTAACCTTGTAAATCTCAGTAATAAATTTTTACATAAATTGAAAATAATATAGATGGAAAAAAAATAAGATAATTAATGTATAAATTAAATAAATTAGGGATTGAAAATTGTGAGGAGAGAGCGGGAGAGTAAGGGTTGGCTGGTGTGCAAAAAGGGAGGAGTCAAAATTTTTCGACTAGTTAAGGATCGAAGTCTAATTTATCGCGAGGTAATGAGCCCTAAACTTGATTGTGTAAAGCCAATTTGAATTTGATTATGAATTGGTGTATTAATCTTGAATTTAAGTTAGGGTTCTTTAGTAGAATTTAGGGGAAATGTAGAATTATGTGGAATTGAATTAATTAGAGTATTGAAGATTGTCTTGAATGTAAAATTATGTAGAGATACCAAAGAGAAAATTTCAATGGTTAAAGAAGCTGATATGAACCTCGTGATCACATGGTCACGCAACCTCCAATCAAGATTGAGATCTGATCCCGGAAAGCCGAAATAAGTCTAATAGGAGTGTGACATAATGGAAACTTGTCCCAAGACACCAACATTATTGGAATGAGTAGAATGACGTCACGAAGCCAGTTAATCTTCGATAAGTCAGATTCAGTTCATTCAAGAATTGAAAAATTCAGAAGTAATAATCACCAAAAGCTGCTGAAATTTAGGTTACATGTTTAAATAGTTCTTAAAAGTAACCCTAATGGATCTACCCTTATGGGCTGAACTGACCCCCATACAAAACTGACCCAAAAACCCTAAACTGAAAAGCCCATAACTCGATCCAAACAAGCCTTGAATCCTAACTCAAAACAAAGTTTTAATTAAGCCCAAACATGAAAGAAAATAATAAAAATAACTAATTTGTCATTAAATATCACCAGCTCTTCTTTCCTTGTGTAGCTAAGATGAATAAGGAATCCTTATAAGAAAAAGATTCTAAAACATTAATGAATCCTGGCCACACTTGGAGATTATATTGCAGCTCATTAAAGTTCCTTGTGGAACTAGGAAATTCCCAAAACCAGCTGCCACATCCTTGTAGGAAAAGAATCCTAACCAAATAGGAAGTCCACAAGTCAAAAGGAAGTGAATAACAAAATTCACATTCTCTGTTGACCAGTATTTCCATGTCTTACCGAACTCCGATTGACCTAAAATTTTAACCCAAGATAGGACAACATGTCTGGAGAGTCCACGTAAACTTTTAGCCCAATTCAACAGTCGGATTGAGAATTATGACTGTTGTTGTAAACTTGGATTGTTGTGCATTTTACGCCAAAATCCAAATCTAACCTTGCTTGGGTCGTATCATAAAGCTGAACTGTATCAGAAGCAAAGGTGGTCGCCCATTAGGGGTGAATTGGAAGAGAAGAATTTATGATTTTTTTGTAAATTGCTTGTCATGTGTTGTTTATAATGTGAACAAATGGTTGTTTTAAAGGGAGAGTGAAAAATAGGGATGTTTGATGGTTCATTTAAAACATTGACGAAACTGAACAAATTCATCTCCCTAACTTCATAAAGGATTCGAGCCTAAAAATGATAGAATTTGGGAAATGTTCTTTCATAGAAGTTATATCCAAGGATGTTATCTTTCCAACGAGAGTGACCTCGCCTAATTTGGAGTTTTAGAACTCTAGATATAGGTAAAACTCTAATGAGAGCTCAGGCTTCCATCTCTGCTGGCAATTTGGACAAGTTACTAAAACAAGTAATTTAGATGTGGTAAGGGCATAATTGAGTTTCGTTTCCTTCAGAAAATGTGAAGTTCTATGTTTTAACATTCAAAGGAATTAAGCCATGTTTGGAACCGAGATTTGTAGTGTTAGTTATGATTAAATAAATAAAAAGAGCAATAATCTTAAGGGATGTAATGAGAAACACAAATGTGAAGGAAGAAATTGTTGAAGGGACGTCAATATTTGCTTATTTTATTGTTATTAAAAGAAATATAGCTTGAATAGAAAATAATGTGGTATACTTATAAATACAAAAGTGATCACAGGAGCTGCACAACAACAACAGGAAAGCACGAGCTAAGCTTATGCAACAAGTAAGTGTTTTACACCCATATCTTTCTTAAATGTACATAATTATGAAAGCTTGTTTAGTTTCTGGATTTTATATGTAAATGTTGCCAAATTAACTATTTTGATTGGGAATAGTTAATGATACCAATGGGTTTCATTGATATGAATATTTCCCTGGTTTTGATTAGTCGGTTTCGAGAACATGTGGATAATGATGTTAGTAGGGTTTACTAACATCAACATGATTATCCCAGAACATGAGGGATATTGAACTTAATTAACTATTCCAGGTTATGAATAATTAATGATATTGATGGACTACATCGATATCGGCATTTCCATGCAACTTGATTAGTTATTCCTGGTATAGAGGTAATGATGCCAAAGATCCTTGACATCGGCATTTTCGAGGATATTTCATAGTACTGTTGGGACTTGATTAACTATTTCGGATTAGGAATAGTTAATAATATCAAGGGGTTATATTGATATCGACATTCACGATAAATTTGATTAGTCGGTCCTGGTGAGGAAGACTAATAATACTAATGAGATTTATTAGTACCGGCATTACCATCTCAAGGTTTTGGGAAGAAAAAAAAGATATGATTAGCTATCTGATGAAGGATGGTTAATGATACCAATAAATTGCTATCGACACTTTCTTGAAGGAATTGTCCTCTTGTATAAATATGTGATATTGGTTGAAAATTAAGAATGAAATGGAAAATATTAGTGAATTCATTAGAAAGAAATCCTAAAAGGGACCAAGCAGGAATTGTTGGGAAATATGAATGAATGTTAGTCTTGAATAAATTGTTTGATTACCAATATTAATAGTGTTTTTCCATGATATTTATATTTCAATGTTATATTTGTTCTAGGTCCATCACACTAATGACAAGAGTGATTTTCAAATCTTTCTATTCTTTTGTTATCTAGTTTTAGGTGAATACTTATATATTTTGTATCTTAAAAAATTGTCATGACTTGAATTATGATAATATCTTTTAAATTGAATCTATTAACTTAAATTTTATTTTCATGTATTTATAATCTACATGTATGTGTGTTTACTTATTTAATGTCATTTAACATTCTCGGTCTCAATTTCAACAATCAACATTAATGCAATCACAATCTCTCAAACATTAATATAATAGAAATAAAGTCGTGATTGGATAATGGTTAATAGAAGTTTAACAGGTTGTTGTCAATAACTTGGGACTTCCCGGTATAGGGAAGACTCAGCTAAAAATTCGGTGGACCTTTGCATGAATTTGATTTAAAAAAAATTACCATGTTTTTTCCTTAAATTATGATTGGTGTGTTGTTCCAGTAATTGAGATGTTATAAACCCAATATCAACGTCTTTTAAATTGCAAGCATTGTTTCCTAAAAAAATTTATTATGATTTCAAAATCAAGTTTAAAATGAAACATTCAAACAAAGCCTTAGCATTCTGTATATAATTTTAGAAAAAAATATATTGATAAATATAATAAAATTATATAAAAAATATTAAAATTGTTATAAAAAAACATAATTTTTATGTTAATTAAATATCCATGAGTTTTTTCATATTAGACACATAATAATTAGAAACAAAATGTTAAGATTCCTATAATATTATTCAAGAAACATGAAAAATTTGTGTAATATTTTTTTTTAGTGCATTTGAACATAAATCTAAAAAAAAAAAACACCAACCAAGATATTTGTTTAAGAGCATAATAATCTCATAAAAATAAATTGAAATAAAATATGAAAAACAATTCAAAATCAACCACATATTTAATTATAAAATTAAGAAGAAAAAACTTAAATAATAAAATAATAATAAAACCAAAGTTAAAGGATAGAATTGGAGAAAATAACAATAAAAATCAAATGACAACAAAAAAACCAATCCATGTAAAGGCTTTTTTTTTAGTGATTATAAACTTTCTTTTATTGTGTATGGTAACATAATATTCCCAAACAATCTTAAAAAATAAAACAAAAAAATAGAAATTAAAAAGTGAGCCAATGTATCATTTAACAAAGAAATGAACCATAAGGAAAAATAATTGAAAAACATAAAGTTTACCAAAAACTAAAAGAATGAGCTATGAACAAAAAAAACACCCATCTCCTTGACCATTAGTCCCAATGAAGTTCGAATTCCTGACCTCTAATAAACCAACACGTTAAACAACTAAGTTATGGAACCAAGTTGTTTAATAATTAAAAAAATATATTAATCACTTTTATTATTTTCATGGACAGTGAAACCGAATCATGCCATTAGTTGTTTTTTAAATGTTAATTGCTGGAGTCTAAAGATTTTGTTTTTTAATAGAAAACAAGTACATCGAATTGTTTTTTCAATATATAAAACGTGTGTGTATATATAAACATTTAATGGCCGACTCAACTCAGACTTGATAAAAAAACTAAATCAACCTAGGATAAATTACAAATCAAAAACTTGTTGATTTTTTTTAAAAAATAATTAGTCAAAATAAAGTTATTTTGATTATTTTAAATTTTTTTGGTCAGCTACTTTAACCTTTCCGACTAATGACCTGAACCTTGCATTGGGTCGATTTTTTAGTCGGATTTTAAAACTATGATAATAACCATTTTTATTCATGTGTTGACTCGGGTCAGCCCATGTTAACCCTCTTGACCCGTAACTTAGGCCTTACCTAATCGACCTCCGAGACAGGTTTTAAAACTATGATAATAACAATTTTTATTCTTATATTGACTCGGGTCAACGTGGGTTTACATTTCAAATCTGTGACCCAGGCCTTACTCTGAGTTGACTCCTGAATCAAGTCTTAAAAGTTTGATAATAACCATTTTTTTTATGCTGACTAAAGCCAACTAGGATTTACCCTCATGACACAAGACTCAGACCTTATCAAAGGTCGACCTCAGAGTCGAGTTTTAAAACTATAATAATAATAATAATTTTTGTCCTTACGTTGACCCGAGTCAACAGTCAACCCCACTTGTGACTTATGTCTTGCCCCGAGTCAAATCTCGAATCAAGTTTTAAACTATAATAATAACAACTTTTATTCTTGTGATGACTCGGGTCAACCCGACTCGAGACTCGGACCTCGACTAATAACCTGAGCTTTGTCCCGAATCGACCCCAATGTGAGTTTTTAAACTATGATAATGATCATTTTTATCATTATATTTTTTAGTTTGATAATTTTGGAATTGAAAATGTTTTACAAGGATATTTTAGGAATAAAAAATAAAAAAATATTATATATAAAGACATGTTTCATATATACCTTCTATTTTAGAAATACAAATATACATTTCAAAATTGTTCTAAAGACAAAATTTTTTATTTTATTTTTTTAACTAAAAATATTTTTATCTCTATTATTTTTATCTTTTATGTTTCACGACAATAATAAGACGATATGCTGTATTGCATTATTGTGAGGGTATTGTGAGGTGGCTAAATTTAATTCCTTCTATTGATCGTACATGATCAATTTAACTTTTAATTTTATTATCGCAATATTTTATAGTATGTTAATTAATATGTTTATGTTTGTATTTCCGTACTCCGATTACTAATGATCATATAGACTCAAATCATAAGCGTATACCTAAACTATTCACAAATTTAATCATTTTAATATTAAATGAACTCATGTTATATTACATATATTTAACTCAAACATACCTACTAATGTTGTGTTGTTTATCAATTGAGATAAAAAAAAATTAATTTACATCATAAAAAAATCTAGCAATACACACATGTAAATTACTTTAAATATTTAAATGTTCTTGATATTTGAAAGAAATATGACACAATTTTATAAAAACTAAACTATATAAATAACAAAACTTTCACTCTTGTAATATCATAAAGTAATATTAATTTGAAGCAAAAAAAAATAATATTTGATTATTTTTCAAAGTGCTTTTCACTCAGAAATGTATCAAAATAATATATTTTTTTATTTTTTAAAAATAATTTTTGATATCAACGCATCAAAATGATATAAAAACACCAAAAAAAATATTAATTTGAAGCAAAGAAAAAAAATAAAAAAATTTACTTTTTTTTAAAAGCGTTTTTGAAATGTAAAAATAAACAAGGCTTTAGATTTTTTATAATAGTCTATCTAGAATTAAAGAAAAGGCTTTTTTCTTATCTTACATCATCAAACTAAAATTTATAATAAGAGTTTTAGATTGATTTAAATAATAATGATATATTAAAACAAAAGCTAATAGAGGTAAAGAAATGATTGTGTACACTCATATTTTTATAGTGGATTTGCATAGTATAATTATCATTTTCTCTTCCATGTTGAAAACTATGTAACATGCTTTCAAAGGCAAAATTATATTTTTCACAAGACTCATTTATCATTACTAGATTGAATGAGGGTAGAATAATATTTTAATTTTTTATTTGCACAAATATAATGTCTAAAATAATCTTAAAAGTTAAATTTGCTTAACTATTTGAGTAAGGGCATTTTTGGTTTTCTATCTTTGTTAACATAGTGTAATTACTAAGATACCCTTAAAAGCAAAAAATCTGTAACTTAGGTTAAGGGGCTTTTTGATCTTTTTGTTATGTTTTTTTTTTTGTTAATATCATGTTGGGTTAGGAGTACTTGGGTCTTTTGATAAATTAAATAAAAAGGAGAGAAAAGTCTTTAGTGTGTGTAGCGCACGCACCAATAGGTGGGAGACGCCCATATTTTTTAGGTGGCACTTGTAGCACCTTCCAATGGCAAGAAATAGCCAATCATAATCTCTGCCGATGGATCACGTGGAGGCATTTTTAATGGGATGACACGTGTAAGGCGTTTTGCAGTAGTTAGGTGGTGGTTTAATTTTTTTTATCCTTCTTTCTTTTCCCCTCGGAAAATATGTCAGCCCAACCAAATTTAAATGTTGTCCTTCATTTTTTTTTTTTTTTTAATTGTGGCCCTTATTCTTTTAATTATTCTTTATTTATTTTGAATCCTTTTTATTATTATTATTTTTTCAAATTCATCCCTTAATATTTTATCCTATATGATAATTATATCAAATTCGATCATCATTATTTTGATTATTAATTTTTTTAAAATTTATTTTTCAATTCCATCCCTTATTATTTGATTTGATTTAATTTTTATGTTAGTTTTGACCCATATTATTTTAATTTGTTTTTCCTTTGTTTTTCCTTTGTTTTTTTTATTTCATCATTCAATATTTGATTTGTCTAGAATTGAGCTTCATTAATGTTTTTCAGTGCGGTGACTTGAGTCACATGTATGAAATATTAGCCTGAATTGAAATTAGTCTTTTTTTTTGCTCTTTTTTTTAACCATTTTTTTATTTCATCATTCAACATTAAAATTATTAATTATTAATCTTATTCTTTTTCCCCCATTTTTTTCACACATTTTCCATGCTAACTCAGCTTCGCTCAAGGTCACGGGTATGAGATGTTAGCCCGAGTTAACATCAATTTTCTTTTAAAAAATTTTTAAACCTATTTTCTTTTTTAATTTCAGCTTTCGACATTCAGTTTATTAAATATGGATTTTTTTAAAAAAAATTATATATGCTTTCTATGAGAATGTCACGACTTCATGATCTAAGTCAGAAGTTTACCATGTTAACTCGGATTGGATCGGGGCTTTTTTTTTTCAATTGTTTTTATCTTTTTTCTTTAGCATTAAGGTCTATAACTTGAGTAATAATTTTATTTTTTGCTTTAAAACACACTAACAACACTTTAATATCATTTTTTAGGTTACAAATGACATTGACTTGGCCTAAGGTGATGTGCGAGCCACTTATCTAGTAACAAACATATTGTAAGCAATTATAATTCAAGGTTTTTTGTTCAAAATATTTTTATTAGTCTCTGTCTCTCTTAAAAAATTTAATGTTTTATTTTTTTTATTTACACACATGACAAAAAAAGACTCATTTTATGTTCATAAATTTTAGAGGGATTAGCTTAATATGTCTTTATATTTTTGGCCTCGTCTTAAATCTATACCTATAATTTTAATTTCTTTCAATTTATCCTTATATTTAAGTTCATTCTTCAATTTACCCTTGTAGATATTTTCATGCAAATTGATGAAAATATTCTCATGTGATAAATTCAAATCCAATCTAATTTTTTTTTAAATAACCATGAAAAAAATAAATTTTAACATCATATGAAAATTCCTTTTATATTTATTTTTTAATAAATTAGGTGGGGTTTGAATTCCTCAAATAAAGATATTTTCGTTAATTTACATAGTAATATCTACTAGAAGGATATATCGGAGAATGAAGTAAAATATAATAATGGGTTGGAAGTAATTAAACTTGTAGAGAAAGATTAGGGACTAGAACAAAAATATAAGTATATTTTGAGCTAATTTCCCTAAATTTACTATTGACTAGTACTTGGATATCTTTGATACATAACAAATTAAATCTAAAACACATCATTCTTTAAAAATATTAATTTGTACCATGATTTTCTTTGCCCCCCCCCCTCCCGGTGTCAAAGATCATTTCAAGCTACAACCTTTTGTATAATATGGCTTTATTGTTTTTGTTCTTTTGATCACCAACTTCAATAAATACTTTAATTATCATTCAACATATTATATTTAATAAAAGCATGTTGGATTCATGAAAAGAGAAAGAATTTTCTTATTTTTAACTTACCTATTAAAATCTCTTATTAAAAAAGAAAAAGAAAAACCAAGTAAAGTAAAAATGATTTCACAATAACATGAAAGCCTTTTATTTAATTTCTAAAAGAATATGATGAGAATAGTAAGAGTTGTTATCCATATCTTTATGTATGTTTATATGTAGATTTGTTTTTGCCCAAGATGCACTATTTTATTGGAAATAAATTTATATATTTTATCATATACACTAGAAATTATAATTATAAAAATTATAGAGTTTTTTCATTCACTTAAAAATTTAATTGTTTTTTTGTAACAAATATCACAACTTTCTAAAAAGTCAAATATAATGCAAGGTATTGCACTTTTCATTTATATTCTAACAAATTCCCAAGTATTTTGTAAGTTTTACCTTTTTTTTTGGCTATTCTATTTATTCTCATGAGCTTTGGGTGAAAAAAAAACATAGAGAAGAAAATATTATTTATAAAAAGGAATAAAAAAAGAAAAGAAAAAGGAGAGGAAAAAGGAGATAAAAGAAAGAAATACGTGTAATTGAAGATAAAGGCAAATAATATATATATATCTTTTACTTAGTTGTGACCTGTTCATAACACCTACAAAGGTCGAAGACCATCATGGTTCTTTAAACATATAAGGATAATTATCAATACACCTAGAAAGGTTTGAAAGGATGAGCTATGCAATTTTTGGTTGAGTGATTTCAATTTTATTTATGTATATGATATAGATTTCAAGGTTGATTTTAGCTTATTTCTATGATCTTATGTTGTTAACATCACATGAGTTTGTTTGTTTGTGTTTCTAGATTCTAGACCTTAATGTTAGCCTTTGGTTATTCGTATTTGTAGCTACGAGATGTGTGTCTTGTGTTGCCAGGTTAGTCTTGGTTTAATATAATCCTTTCATACTAATATTTAAGTTGGTTTAATTAATCTTTCTACATGCACAATGAGAGTAAGTATAGCTTAAATGTCTATTTCATCTTGATAAATCGAAACCAACTCTAGCCCAATAACTTCTTCTCTATTATTTTGAGTCTCATACTTATTTATAATAAAAATGAGAATCAAGCATCTTCTCATGCCCAAGTTCTCAATCATTTGAATTCTAAGACTTACCGACTTACTAGCTTAGACCTAATAACAAATATATTTAATAGGATTAAACAACTTGGCAAAAAATATGACCTATACAATGAATTTTCTATAGATTAAAAGCAAGTACAATAGCTTTTCTAAGGTTGATGTCTTTGAGTGATTGTTATCTCATTATCTTGCCATATATGTAATCACTCTCTCATTACAAATTCTATGTAGACTAGTTTATAAGTGTACTAGTTTTCTTTAAATTTAAGTGGTAAATTCTTATCCTTTTGCTTCTTCATGTTCATCTAAATTTATCTATACAAAAACATGACAACTAAATTAGGGATCATGTGATGGTTAAGCTATAATTGTTTATTTTTTAGATCATGTTATTTGTATTTCGAGCATTCTTCTTTGATTTAAGAATTTTTTTCCTTGATTGTCTAGTCGTTTTAAGTTTCTTACTTTGCTTTTATGTTTATTTGTTTTGATTTATTATTTACTTTAAGCTTTTGATTGCTTTGATTTTTATATGTTTTTGCATGTTTTAATTTGCTTTTGCTTTATTGAGTACTAAGCTTGAATTTGTTCTTGTTCTTATTTATTGCTGTTTTTTCTCTATAATTATATGTGTTTGGACATTTATATATATATATACCTTTGTGTTCTACTTAGTTGATGAGATTAGATATAAAGTAATGTTCATACATACATATGACAATACTTGGTCACACGTACCCCTTTTCAAGTTAAAAGTAGGGAACTATAGTGCCTTAATAGGGTTCACCTTAGAGTAACTGTAAACCCTCGATTATAATTTTTCTAGGTTATTTTTCTCAAAACATAACAATGATCCCTCACATCATTAATCAATTACATTGAAATTTACACATTAATTTCATCATCATTTCATATAATTTATATAAATTCCAATACATAACTTCAACTAAAAATATAAATTGTAACATCTCTCATTTCTTTCCAACATAAAAGGGTATGACACTTTCAGCCATACAATGCTTCAAAAGGAGTCATTCCTATAGTGGCCCAATAACTATTGTTATACGTGAATTCTACCAGAGGCAAGTATTCTTCCTAACAATATTTGTTGTTCAATGTATGTTATAAATATTATGGTTGTGATGATGATGATATTTGTGGGATTGAGACCCATGACGATTGGGTCGTGATTGAGTTATGAGATGTGAGATAGTAGAAGTGTAAACATGGTATATTTCGATAACTTGGGACTTTCCGGTATAAGGGAGACTTTGCCGAAATTTTGATGGAAATTTCGGTGGACTTTTATATGAGAACTGTATAGAAAAAATTACCTGTATTTTTATGTACCAAATCATAGGAAAATAACTATAAATGCATATGAAAGTATGGGGCGTTACACTAACACTCCTAACACATTGACTCTTTTAAGAAAATTACCTTGTGATGTGATATCTAAAATGATTTTCAATGGAAATTTCGGTGGACTTTTATATGAGAACTGTATAAAAAAAATTACCCATATTTTTATGTACCAAATCGTAGAAAAATAACTATAAATGCATATGAAAGTATGGGGCATTACACTAACACTCCTAACACATTGACTCTCTTGAGAAAATTACCTTATGATATGATATCTAAAATGATTTTCTTTGATTTTATACCATAACACCTAATGGGTCTTAAATCACTGTTCTATAATCTATAATCTAAACAATGAAAGACTCTTTTTTAACAATATAGGTTAGTCAACTTATCCCTACATTTAGTAACCTGGAATTAGCTTTTAAGATCTTCCAATTAGGAACATCATAGGTAAGTTTGATGAAAATTAAATCTTAATCTAATATCATATGTGGTTATAAGATTTTAAATATGGATGATAAGAATGTCTAAGTTATAAGTCATCGCCATAAACAATTCTAACTTAATCCAAAACTCTAACTATAACATAAAGAACATTTGTAGAGATAAGGGTTTAAGAGTACTTTGCTTGATATTTCTTAATTCCAAACTATGATTAATGGTACTGGGGAACTACTTAAAAGTTTGAAGAAGTTAGACTCTCATAACTAGGAATTCATTGGCATATATTGTTGTTAAAAACACCTATTTAAAAGTTTACCATCAAGATATTAACATGATTTCGAGATCCATCTTATAGGTGTTTCGCTTTGAACAAACATCAATAATAACTTTAAATTCCTTATCCATTATACACAATATATTTCCATCATCATAAGATTGAGGTAGCTAATTGAATTCGTAAGCTTTTAAATAATGATGAGAATCAAGAAAGAGAAAACAAGAAAAATGTTCTAATGGTTGACATTAGAAATTCTTAGAATAAGTATTCGAATAAAATTAAAAGACTCTAAAACTAGTTCTAAAAGAGGTCAGAATCTTAGTGCTTGAAATCTTTAGTCTAGTATTGTTTCCATTTACCATTATAATAATACCCTCAATTGACACTTATAAGCCATTGATTGATATTGAAGAAACTAGATTGCTTATAATTGGTTCCAAAAAACATTGATTGATTAAGGTTTATTTGCACTAAAAAATATTTGATGGGTACTGGACTTAAAAGCTTATAGGTTTGGAAAGAAGACATTTTAAATTTTAAAAATAAAAGAACTGAAGCGTTTCTCCTCATTAATATTCAGGGTAACAACTTATTATAAGTCTATTTATCTCAAATAGTATAAATGAATAGCAAAATCATTAATCTTGGCATTTAGCAAAAACTTTTCTCTCTTTTTTAAGCAAAAGGAAGAGAATATTTGAAAAGATTTGGTATATAAGCCTTTAAAGGCCTTTTGATATGGAATGAAAAACCCTAATAGATCTTGCAAACTAGTTGCAAAGCCCAAAATGGATGCATGCATGACTAATTTTAGATTCTTGTTGAAAACTAATGGGAAATATTGCTTGACAAATTTAAAATTAAGAGCAATAACATAATATAACCGAATATGATAGTGCCAAAGATGATAAAAGACATATCATATACAAGATGCAAATTAGTAAAAATCTTGGCCAGAATAGAGGAAAAGATAAAAATTAGACAAAAAGAATTTCTAAAAGATTAAACTTATAAATATATATTTCTTTTGGAACACCCACTTTGGTTTGGGTTCAGAATCTACTAACTCAAAATAGAAAAGCTAAACTAAATTCTACAATACAATCTATTATGATGCAGGCACACCAAGAGAACAATTTTAAAGTTAGCAATACATAAGCTTTCATAGTATGCTCATATTGTATAACAAGGACAAAGCCAAATTGTTCAAGCAAGAAATTTAATAGCAAAAGGTAGAAGGTTACAGATTTAGAATCAAATAGCTACCATATATTCAATGGTGTTCACAGGTAGTGAACATTAAAACCAAGCTAGTCTCAAACTCATCAAAATAAACGAAGAGAAATTTTTAAATCACAAGTACATAGGTGTAGTAGGATGCCAATAAAGTCCCATAAACACGGTTTCACAAACATTTAATAAAGAGTTTACCCATAAAGTCTACACAAAAAAGTAAAACCACTAGCCAAAAGAGGAAGTAACACATGGCTTGCACACACAAACACAAATAACTCAAGCATGCAGATAAATCCACTTAACATACATAAAAAAATACATTCTTGAACAAAATCATAAATAGGGGAAGGTATACCTAGATAGTTAAAGGGAAGATTCTACTAGACTGAGCTATGGGGTTGGGCTCTTAGTGGTGACAATATTGCTTCCTCTAATGATTCTTTTTTCAAAGTCTTGATCTTTTTTTTTACTCTTTTTTATTACTTTGAATTAAAACCCAAAAACCCTAACTCTCTTTTTAATTTTGTCGTTGTTTTTTCTCTCTTAGTAATTGTTCTTCTCTCTTTCTCTTTATATATCTCTCAAACCCTAACTAACCTACTATTTATAGTGGAGGGAGAATAACCTAAATTGGACAGCTTGGAGAACTATAGGCCCTAGGATTAAAAAAACACATCTTCACCATCCAAGAGTGAAGACAAACAAATGACATCAAGTGAGGTTGTACAAGGAGCATAAACATACTTTCACATGATACACAACAAGAAAATCACCAAGGGTGAGAGTGCTGTGCAAGTTGTAAGCTTGTCTTGACCCGAAAGACATAACCAAACTCTAAACAATCCCAAAATTAGTGAAATTGACACCTCAATTGGGTCGAACGATGCCCATATCAGTGAAAATGATGAGAGGTGGTGGGACTTGGCTGAGAGGAAGGTTGTTTATGTGTGACTAGGGTTCATCTTTTATCTTTAAAGAAAAATACGAAGAGAACATCTGAGAATTTATACC
>Ga0307515_10003514_pt1 | contig 32940 bp, 23 predicted proteins | sample 17_EM_MG_FD_194513 | JGI IMG/M metagenome (GOLD analysis project Ga0307515, IMG submission 194513) | Populus trichocarpa ectomycorrhiza microbial communities from riparian zone in the Pacific Northwest, United States - 17_EM | ecosystem: Host-associated > Plants > Roots > Unclassified | place... | reverse complement strand
TGTATGAATTTTTATCTGAACCGTGTATTTTAAGGTGCTTGAACTCTATATGAAAAAAAAATTTCCTTGCGATTTTACGATTTTACGATCCGAGTTTATTTTGTATTTTCCGTGCCGTATCAAAAATACGTTTTTGACAACCTTGCATAATACCCAATGTAACAGAATTGGGTGGAAGAACAAAAGAGAAAGAAATAAAACTAAACTGCAGTGCGAAGATAGAATCCATAAAAATAAAAATAAAAAAGTTATACAGAGGTAATCCATAAAAAGAGAAAAAACAAATCAAAAGTTGAGATAAAACCACCCACTAACCTCATTAATGCCATTTACAAGAACGGCATTAAGATTTAAGAACATAGATACTTCGGGGGGTTTTGTATGATTCAAGATCATTACAAACACGATAAATAGTTCAGTTTTATCTTAATAGATGTCAGTATGCGAAACAATTACAGGACATAACTGCATATCCTATCATTCAATCTGATAGACTGATTGCAAAGGTTTATTAGAAAAGAATGCCTTCAAGTTTGTGAAAATTAGCTGAAATACTGCTTCAAATGATTCTGGGGTAGCAACAGCTCTGTGTGGGGACAACACTACGTTGTCCAGTTCAAATAGCTCTCTAGGCACATCAGGCTCATTCTCAAACACATCAAGACCTGCACCACCAATGTCTCCTCTCAACAAAAACTGCACTAATTCTTTTTCATCAATAAGACCACCACGTCCAACGTTAATGATCACCCCTTTCTTTCCCAATGCTGTCATCACATCCTTGTTAATTATATGGCGAGTTTGTTCTGTCAGTGAACAACAAAGAACGAGAGCATCACTGTGTGCTGCAAGGTCAAGGACATTAGCATAGTAAGGAAATGGAACAGATGGCTTCTCCATTCGTGAATTGTAAGCAATGCTACAACCAAACGCCTCCAGTCTTTTTGATACTTCAAATCCAATACTTCCAAGTCCAACTATCCCAACTCGTTTTCCTCTTAACTGCAATTGCATTACATTTTATGTTACTTCAGAACCAATTTGCTAACAGTGTGCTCTATCAACATCCAAAAGTCATACAGCAAAGAAAATGAAGCAACGCTGAACATGTATCTGTGTATACACAAATCAACAACAAAGGTAGTGATACCTGATCTTGTCTTAAATGTCATATAATAAATAATGTAATTTCCTGCATAACAAATATTATAAGCTAAACCCTGCATCTTTTTCTTTGTTTTTTTTATAAGCCAATGAAAATTCATCAAACACCTTGGGAGCAAAAGGCAAGCAAACAAGGAGAAAGAAAATTTACAGTAGACAAGGGAAAAAAAGAGAGGAATCCGGAAGCAGACAAGAAACCTTGAAGAAAATAACTCAGACTAACAACAGGAGACAAAACAAACCACCATCACAAAGCACAACTGCGGAGACCAAACGAAGCTAACAAAGAGACCAAAATAACAAGAAGGGCAGAAGGTACCAGCAGCCTAAAGCAGAGTATGCACAAAACAAAAGCATGACAACCGGGGGGCAGACCAAGAGAGAAAGGCAAACAACCAAATTGGTCAAGAGAAATCCAGCAAAAATACAGGCAACAAAACAATAAACAAGCCTCCTGCAACTTTTAGAACTCATCAACCCTCAACATTGGGACGCCGTTGAGCTTCAGAATCCTCTTTAGTCTCTTTCTCAATTCAGCCTATAAGAAAGTCAATTATAGCATCATCCCCATTGTTTGGTCCACGACCTGGAGGTCCTGGACCACAACCTGGAGGTCCTGGACCACAACCTGAAAGGCAACCAACCTTCCAAGAGAGTCCAGCTTCATCTCTGAGAGCATTTGGAACAATTTTTGGACCAAGAGTTTGAACAGGATCTATAGGGTTCAATTCGGCTTCAGCAATAACATCTCTATTAATCGGTTTCTTGATCTTCCTTCTTTTTCAACCTGATTAATCGGTTTCTTGAGAAATAGACCTACAAATCTTCCTAGCCTTAGCTCTATTTTTCCCGTTGTTTTCGCCTAAGAATGAAATCTGAGAGAATCATATCAACTTCATGGTCAGAGCTAAGAGATTTACCATTACTATGAATGGAACACCTTGAGTTTTCCATAAGGGAGTTGGATGATGACGGTTAGCATACTCCACTCGGTAAGTCCATAGCACGTGGGGAAGATATTGATAAAGAAGCTTCATGCAGCTCAGCATGAGGAGATGGATGAGATGCCACTTCAATAGATCCTTGAAAATCGTTCTCGTGAGCTGCTATATCAACGTCAACCCCCCCAAGTTTGGGCAACCAAACTACCAAAATTGTCACAAGTGCTCTGCTTGTGGAGATAAGGATTTCCTATCCAAAAACTTTGTTTTTGGAAAACCAATTGACAAGCATCTTATCACAAGGCTCTTCCCTAAAGCTTACTTCATGGACCTCTCCATTAACATCATTGTTATAGCTTGCTCAATGAAATCATGATCACATGAACTGATGAGAACCCACATCAAGTCTCTGCTTCTTCAATGTATACTCATTGAGGCTTATAAATCTTCAAAACAAGTTGGCTAAGGTAGAGAAGAACTTTGCATTCCACACATGGAGGGGGTATACCTTGACATCTTGGCCAAACAAAGCGTTCACCACTTTTGGCACATGAATCCTAAGGCTCAACACTATAAAAACATGCAGTGAATAAATTCTGATTCTCGATCACACGCAACATTTCTTCGCTTGAAGGGAAAGACAATAGCATCATATTGCCACCTGATAGGGTTAGCTTAAATGAGTTGAACCTGTGATCATGAGCTGATGGGATGATTTAGGGGTGAGCATAACCAAAAGCCTCTCCTCCTTAGCCATTTAATGTCATTGTCTTCCACATCAAACACTAAACTCGGTTCCAAAGAGAGATCAATCTGATTTCCTAAGACACTGTTGTTACTGCAATCTTGAGAGCTTTTGTACAGTTTTAACCCTTTATGACATGAACACCTATTTTTTTTTTTTTTTAATTTTATAGCACAATTACTTTAATTAAATATTTATTTAATTGTTAAGATTTACAAAGATTTGTTTAGTTCTAATGTTAGTTGGATTCCATTAGCCATGTAATTTTTCACAAGGAATCTTTTTCCAATAAGGATTTTAGGTCTAAAACTAATATAAATAGGGATAATAGCTTATTTTTCATTAAAGATTATTGAATTACAAACTTTGTAGAAAATATCAGAGTTTTCTCTCTATTTCTCTACAGTTTTAGTTGTAATCTTAGGGCTTGAGAACTCTAATTTTTATTTATATTTACATTGCGTCAATTAATATCAGAGTAGGTTGCTCTCTTTGATAGATGTAGACAGTAGCAGCAACCTACCCCACAATGCAGGAGTGAAGGCCATCGGAGCATTGTGGAAGCTAGATCATTTGGAGCAAACAATAACAACAATGTCAAATAGCTTGGAACATCTAGTTTGGCTAATGAGAGGCAAAAATAAAAATTGTGCAGAGAAGATGAACGTGCTTGGAGACTTATCTCGGGGCAAGCCTAACCCTATACCTATTTCTGAAGATACACCTAGACAATCAATTATCTATATGAAGGGTGTTGGTGAAGATGAATTTTATGGGGTTCATAAATCTTTAGCAAGCCAAGACAGACCACCACAACCCGAGAGATAACAAGCAAACAAATTCTAGATAAAAGTAAAACTACCTCCCTTTAATTGAGATCTGGATATAAAAGAGTTTCTTGATTGGATCACAAAATTTGACAAGGTTATGGAATGCGTGGGTATCAAAGAAGAGAAGATGGTGAAACTAGCAGCCTATAACCTAAAGGGCATAGCTTCTTCCTAGTGAAAACATCAAACAATTACACAATTAAAAAAGAGGTGACAACCTATTACATTATGGATGTATATGAGAAAAATGATGAATGAAAGGTTCTCCAATCATGATTACAAGAAATATTTGTTTCAAAGATATCAAGATTGTTCGTAAGAAAATAAATTTGTCAATGAATATACTGTTAAATTTCAAAGGCTAACAAAACATAATCGACTTCAAGAGATGAAGAATCAGTAGGTGGTGAGATTTCTTAGGGTGCTAAAGCCAGCAATCCGAGATAATATTAGAGTACATATGTTGTTTACACTTGCTGAGGCAAGAAATATAGCTTTAAAGGCTGAGATGTTAATGAAGAAGATGGCTGGTAGCAATAGCAAATTTGATCCTTCTAGAAGGCTATACAATGAGGCTAGCAAATTCAGTACCCTTGACAAGGGAAAGGCAGTGCATACATCAAAGCAACCTTTTATGAGACATGATGCTGCAAAACCTAACAAAGCTTCGAGAATGCAAGTTGATACGAACAAACCAAGCAAACCCTATTCCAAGCTAATGGTGGGCAAGTGTTTTAAATATGGAGAGGTAGGATACCGTCCTAGTGATTGTAGGAGACAAAAATTGATCAACATGATTGCATGGCAATGTGAGCAAGAACCCTTAAAAAACAAGGGCAAGCTATGCAAACCTGGTAGAGATGACAAAGAATACTTATATAAATATGATGGTTATGACGAGGGGTAGACCTACGTGGTTAGGAAGATGCTGATAGCACCAAATGTTGCTAGAGATTCACAGCAAAATAAGTTATTTTGTACTCGATGTGCCATAAATAATAACTTGTTTGATTTGATCCTTAATAGCGTTAGCTGTGAAAATATTATTGATAAACATATTGTTGATAAGTTGAAATTTCCATTAGAACCATATCCTGAACCATATAAAATAGGGTGAATTAAGACAATAGAAGAGATAAGGATAACTCAACGTTGTAAGTACCTTTTTCCATTGAAATGTATATGGATAAGATTTATTGTGATATGGTAGAAATGAATGCATGTAGTTTTAATATTTGGTAAGCATTGGCAATATAATGTAGATGCTATACACTTGGGGTAGAAATAACTTATACAGAATTAATAAGGATAGTGTGAATTATACGCTTATACCACTAAAAAGGGAACCCAAACCCAACTTCTAAGTTAAATCATAAGCAACTTGAGGCATAATTTTTCGAGTTGATGATAAAAAAAAGAGTTGGGAAAAATTCCCATTCTCGAATCACAAACACCTAGTATTCTGCTCTGGTGTCTAATATTCTTAGTGGTGAATCAATTGCTTCAATTATAGAGCTTGTTTCCAATGAAGCAAAAGAGTCATAATTAATGTTATTCTTGAAGGAATAACCTAAAGTCACTAAACATGTTAAAAAGTTTGAGGAACATGAAATAGAGGTGAAATTCAAAAGACAATTTGAAGTCGGTGAATATGTTGAGTTTAAACCAACTAATGATGGGTAGAACAAGTTATTGGAATTGCTTAGGAGGTTGAAGTTGATATCAAAGATGACTTCAGTATGGATCTATCATCCAAACCAAACAAAACCATATCAAATCTATCTCCTAAAATTACCAGGATAGTCAGTGGTCAAGACACTGTTGTTAGGGATGATCAAACACGTCATCTAAAGTTTCCATTATCTCAAAAGATGGTTTCATATGACCTTGATTTTTTGGGTCATGAAAAGTTTTGCCTAGGTTCATAAACTCTATATGGAATTAGATATAAGATATTTGATGCAAGCTATCTCATGCATAAATTGGTAACAAGGTTATATTTAAAGTATCTATTCCTTTGAAGTAATTGAGTTCTATTTCTGACATTAACTCGAGAGCAAGTTTTTTACAAGTAGAGAGGACTGACACACAACATTATTTTTTAATTTTATGGCATAATTAATTTTATTATAATATTAATTTAATTGTTAGGATTTAAAAGGATTTGTTTAGTTTAGGTATTCTAATAGTAGTTGGGTTTATTAGCCTTGTAACTTTTAACAAGGAATCTTTTCCAATAAGAATTTTAGGCTTAGAACTAATATAGATAAAGATATCTAACTTATTTTTCTGAAAATATCATAGAAAAACCTTAGGACCTGATAACGCGAATTGCCAAACTCTAGTGCTGAATCGTCTAGTGATAGCAGTAGTATGAATATGAGTTGTCTCCTTGCTGGACTCTTTGATAAATCTTGCAACATTGAGGCTCTGTCTTTCCTTTGTCGACCTTGAAAGAATCAATCCATATATTTTGAAAGCACTTGAGGAAGTTATGCTCATATTCTTTCTCATGAATACCACAAAACCATATCTACGGCCACTTCTGTTGAGCTTCTTAGGCATAAAGGCATCAACCAGACAGCTAAAGGGAGAAAAAACATATCAGAAATGACGAGGTTGGACGTCATTAGAGAAGTTTTCAACATACAAGGATAAGATTGGGCTTGGGAGCACACAAGGAAGAGGTGGTTAGATTAGGGGGAGAGGTTATGGGTGGCTGAAGAAGACGGGGAGCGGTGGAGGTGCGAAAGTGATGTACAGGATGGAAGAGCAAAAGGCTAGTGCAAAATAGGGCCATTGGGGCAAATAATCGAAAAGTTTGTGTGCAATGCTAGGTAGGCTAGTCTTGCTGTGCCGAGGATTGAAATCAAAATCTCCTTAGTATTTCAACTACATAGGCGTAAACAAAGCATCGGAGCAGAACTCTATGAGATCTAATCTGCCGTTGTTCCTCAGTAGCTCAGCGGTAGAGCGGTCGGCTGTTAACTGACTGGTCGTAGGTTCGCATCCTACTTGGAGAGATTTGATTCATTCCGAATTCCTTTTTGAAAATAAAATAAAATTATACTGTATCTATAGTTTTGAGCATTGCTTTTCTTTTCAGGCCAATATCAGAGTCAATCTATCTATTATTTCTGTAGCAAAAGATTCAGTTATATTTCTTTGACAAATATTTCCAATTAATATCAGCAGAAAAAATCAAGATTTTACACACCATCATTCATGATTTCTCAGAATAAGAATATTTCAAACTATCATCACTATAATACCCACCTGTTGGTTTAATTAAATTTAGCATTCTGGTCAGGCTACGTTTTACAATCAGCTTCAAGCTAAAAGAATATGTATAATTTCAATCAAAAAAATGAATTAAAGCAAACTAGATAGAGAAATAAGAAAGAAAGAACCTTGGAAGCTAGTGGATAATCTCCCTTAACAGGCCACAAGCCGGCATGAAGGAATCGGTCTGCAGCTGATATTCTACGCCAAACATCAATCAACAATGCCACCGCATAGTCTGCAGCATCTTCCGCGAATGCTGTACTAGCATTCGTCATAATAATTCCACGACGGCGACATTCCTGTATATCAATGTGGTCAACGCCAGCACTAGACGCCACTATGAGCTCCAATGAAGGAAGGAGATTGAGAGTTTCTGCGGTGACGGGAGCATAGCCCACACAGATGAGAGCTCTAACAGATTGTGCATGATTGGACAGGAAGGAGCTAGCAGGTTCAGGTGAATCAGCTGGATCAAGGAGGTGGAAGTGAGGCCGTAGGATGTCATTCACTGGCAAGTTGAATGATGGGAGACGAAGCACGAGGACTAGATGGAGATCCTCATTTGACTGCAACCCTTCTTGATTTGCCTCTACAGCCATGGGCAAATCTTGGGGATTGGCGTTATTTCTCTCCATGTCGCTGTGTTTCTTGGAATGAACACTAGTTGCGTGCTTTGGTGTCCTTCTACTCTCTCTCTCTCTCTCTCTCTCATGATAAGCATTTGTGTCTGTTGTTATTAAAAATAGAGATATTGTCAAAGGAATCTACGATATAATAATTTATATAAAAATATTATATAAGAGATCCATGATTGGTCAAGCTGACACATGGGGAAAGCTTGCACAAAAAAAATATTATAAACCCATGATCGGATGGTTCATATATAAAATATAGTTGTGATAGAGAGCAGTTTCTAATCGGTGGTTAAACTTAGAATGATTTTTTTTTGAAAAATAAATATTTTTTAATTATTTTTCTTTTTTCTTTTCAGATTAGGAATTTTATTTTATTTATTTTATTTTTTTATTTAATATTATAGTAATATGCTTTTCTAGTTTTTTTATTTAAAAGGAATAATTTTTCTATTTTCCTATCTAGTATTAATTGGATTTTCTAGTTTTTTTTAATATATAAAAGGTTGTAATAACATTTTAGCAAGTGAGACTAGGATGAATAAAAATTAAGTGTTTTAAGAGCCTCCTTATAGCATGGTATTTTTTTGTCTTTAAGATTTTGACTTGTAATAATCTACGTTATCTTTTGCTCCTGTTTGAGTTAGTTGATATCAAAGCTCAATGATTTTTGAGTGGTTAATTGCTATGTGTTGTTAAATAATTATGGTTGAAAAAGATCGCAAAATATGATATGTTTATGTAGGAGGGGATGAAGTGGTTTTCCCTCGAGAAAAAGACATTAAAGAACCAATATGTTGTTTTTGTCTGTGTCAATTACTGCTATTGGAAATCCTAGTGGTGGAATTCACAATTAGATTACCCATACAAAGATATTGTGTTAGGGATTCAGTATGGAGTGATCTGCACAAAGATGTTGTATTAAGAACCTGTAATGGAAAGACTCGCACAAAAGTGTTACGAATCCAAGATGGAGTGATCTACACACAAGAATATTTGTGATAGAGAATGTTTCTAATTGAGTTATAAACTCAAGAACGAGTTCCTTCCAACCTAGAGAGACTAGTGTAGAAGCTTTATGGAAAAATAAATATTTTCTTTATTTATTTTTATTTCTTCCTTTTTAGTTTAGGAATTTTATCTTGAAAAAGTTTCATCGAGCCTCTTATAGTTCAATCATTTTTTTTTACTTTGTCTTCGTTGAATAAGAAATTACACTTTATATCCTTAGTCAATGAAAATTTCCAAATTAAACAAAATGAAATGACTAAATTATCCTCACACACACACACACAAATATCTTTTTGAATCTCTTCCCCTTCTTTCTGCCATTCTTTACTTTCTGTTCCCTTTTTTCTCTCATCTCTTTTTTGTTTCAATCAAAATCCTAGATTGATTATGACTTCAAAAAAAAAAACCTCAAATTAAAGCTTAAAAATAACCTATTTTTTTAACCTTTGTCAATTATTGGTGAAGATAAAGAATAATAAGGTTTTACCGAGCAAGGAAATGAGTTACTAAAAAAGTTGGTGGTTTAAAATAAAGAGGTTGTGAATTCATTAATGAGGAGAACCCAAAATTAAATCAGGAAAAATCATTAAAAGCAGAAATTAAAGTGGATTAAAGTGATGGGTTTAAAATCGAAGAATGTAAACGGTCTATTCAATTTTGTTTTTCTATTTCTGTATCAGATCGATTCAAGAAGAGACATTTAATCAAATATTTTGTTTTCCTAGCTTTTTAATATCGACAATTATTAAATGTACAATTGGAGCCACACATACAATTAGCATTGATAATTTTTTCCTAGCATTTGTTTTTCAAATTTTATTTATTGATATTGATGAGTGTTGTGCTTATTTTTGCCACAACAGGGATGATGGTAAAGAGAAGTGTATCTTCGTTTATTTTTATTATCCCTTTTATCTTTGCTTCTTTTCCATGAATGGCGAGTGGAAGATAGATTAGATGAAAGTAAAGAACAAAGAGAGGAATAAATGGTTAGAGGTGCAATAAGAGAGGGAGTGATTATTTCTCTACACACTTCTTTTTCTTCTTTCTCATATATTTTTATTATCCCTTTTATTTTTGCTTCTTCTTTGAACTTTTCTTTCTCTCTCTCTCCCTTTTATCTTTCTACAATTTTCCTTTTTGATTTTCTCTCTAAAAACCAATTTTCTCTTTTGGTTTTAAGTTGCTTGGGGAAAGGGTTAGAAACTTTCATATAAGTCCTTCACTACTTCCTTAATTATCATTATGCTAACTAAAATTTTTCATTGATTTTCTTATGAATTTTTAGAAATGTTTTTTATTTTGAAAATTCTTCAATTTGCATACAATAAGAAAAAAAAACTTTGAAATTTACAAAATAGCAAAAAATTGACCAAATTGTGTTGAAGATGCATTTATGATAAACTTTCATATCTTTTTTAAAATTTGATCAAAACAGGGGAATCGAGTTAAAACAAATTGGACAATATATTATATGATGTGTATAGTTAAATCAAGAGTGCAAAGCACTATGAGAAACTTTGGTAAAAAAATACAAGGCTAAAGATGCTAGTATGAAAATTCAACTCGGGTATGGGTCTGGTTGACCATTGACCCGAGTCAACAGAAAGATAAAAACGATAATGATCATAGTTTTAAAATTCAACTCGGGAGTCAACCCCGGCTCAAGCCCGGGTTAACAATTGACCCGGGTCAAGTAAGGAAAAATATAATTATTATTATAGTTTTAAAACCCGACTCAAAGGTCTACATGGAGCAAGGCCCGGATCATGAGTCAAGTTTACCATTAACTCATGTCAAAGTAAGGATAAAAGTGATTATTATTATTATAGTTTTAAAACCTGACTTGTGAGTCAACCCAAGGCTAGGCCCAGTTCATGGGTCGGGTTGACCATTAAACTGAATCAATGTAAGGATAAAAGTGGCTATTATCATAATTTTAAAACCCGACTCAGAGGTCAACCCGGGTCACGGGTCATGATGGTCAACCCGAGTTGACCCGAGGCAAAGTAAAAATAAAAATAATTATTATCATAGTTTTAAAACCTGACTTAGGGGTTGATCTGGGGTAAGGCCTAGGTCACCGATCAGGAGGGTCAACTCAGGTTAACCCAAGTCAACATGTGGATAAAAGTTGTTATTGTCATAGTTTTAAAACTCAGCTTGAAGGTTGATTCACGACAAGGGGCCATGTGGGAGGGTCAACCCGGGTTTATCCAAGTTAATATATGGATAAAAATTGTTATTATAGTTTAAAAACCTGACTTGGAGGTCGACTTTGAAAAAGGCTCGGGTCACGGGTTGGGAGGATCAATCTGAGTTGACTCCAATAAAAAAAAAATTCAAAGCAACCTCATTTTGACAAAAAAAAAAGATTTTTTAAAAACAGTCAAGTGATTTTTTAAGTGTGTTTTATCTTGGGTAGACCAGGTTGCATGTTGACTCGAGTTTTTAATCGGGTCATGTTCAATCCATCCTTTATTTTTTTCTAAATTCGGACCGGTTTAGGCCCCAGGTAGTTCAAGTTCTATTCAGTATCTACCAAACACGAAATGAGACAAATTATCTAGTCTAGTCCAAGGCATTCCGAACATAAGAGAAGAGAGTTATTTGTTCAGTCCAATCCAATCAATATTGTTCATCATACCAAATAATTAATTTGATAAAAATTTATTAAAAAATTATCAAAAAAATTAACAAAATATTATCATGATCACAAATTTTATTTTTATTGAATATTTTTAATCAAAAATTTAAAAATAATTTTTATATTAGGTTCATGTATAATAATTAATGAAATGATTACTAGTATTTGTTTTTAAAAAAAATGCTATAATCTTATTTGAAAAAAATAGAAAAGATTGAATGGTATTTAATGGAATAATATTTTAAACATTATTTTTATTATTTTATTTCTAATTAGTATTTAAGAAAATAATTTAAAAAAAGAAGTTAAAAGGCATAATAAAATGAGGCCAGGCTTGTGGGCTTAGAAAGTTGGGCCCATATTCCTAGACCAAAATAAAAGAAGGCCAGGTGCATGTGGGCCTACAAGGCCAAGCCAGTATGCCTAGCCTTCTCGCTTTTTTTTCTTTCATAAGGCGAATGACACGATGTTTGTCCTGTTTTTAAAACAAAATTAGCAAACGATACATTGTCAATTGGTTAAGATTTTGATGGCTAAAAAGTTAGGGTGTGAGTTTTTAGACCCTAAAAACCTACTTGAACAATTCTTTCATTTGAAAATACCTAAAAAACATATAAAAAAAGAACACTTAAATAAACCTATTTTTAATATTGAAACATCCTTAAATGGATCAGAAAATCAAAATTATACTGAATAATAAGAAGTTTCCCAAGACTTAATCTACTTTATTTGACAAAATGATAATAAAAAAAATAGGACTTCTCTTGTCAAGAGAAACCCAATAACACCAAGATTATTATTATTTTTTTCGCTAGGTTTTAATGAGCCAACTTCTTTCTCGCTTTTCTCTTATTTTTCGGTGACTTGTTAGTTGTTATCTTCTATCTCAAAACTCCAAGACTAAGAATGTAAAAAAAACTAAATTTTAGGATCTAAATGCACTAAACTAAAAGAACAATGACAAATTATATAAAATAGTCAATTTGAGGTGCAAAATTAACAGTTTTGGGTGCCTTTTATGTCAAGGGCTTCATTTTTTTATGTCAAATCCAGTCCTTTATCTTTCAATTGCTTTTTTTTTTTTGAATAAGCTAAAACTTAATCTATTAAAATTGATCATTAATCCAATGTTGGATTATTTTATGAAATTCAGGGTAAGTGAGATAACATAAATTGGAAAAGATCAGAGTGCATAAATCCATGAAAATTAAACAAAATTCAAAAGGGAGAAAAATAAAAGGAAAATAAGTTTAGGGATAGAAGTAATTAACAGATCCAAGGATTGAAAACTAAAAAACAATGGGAGGAACAGAAAAACATGAGAGAATAAACACTAGATGCTTAGTGAACCGCCAATCTCTTAATTTGAGTGTATAGTTGATAATTTGTAGCCATTGGCTGCATCAAGCAACATGAAATTAAATAAGTACAAAAAATTAGAACAAATACTAGTAAAATTTCATATGAAAAATAAGAAATGAAGAATCTTGTTGTCAATTATTATAAAATATTGATGTAAATTGTTTCAACGCGAGCAGCCTCCAAGAATTCTAACAATAACACCTCAAGAAATTGCTCTACCTATCAAGATCTTCGAATTGAAAAGATAGACTCAGTTTTCTCTCTACGATAACCAAATCTAAAGCTCTAAAATTACATAGTTGATAGAATGAAAATAGATAGCAGTAGACTTGCTCCCATCCTCTGTGGGGACCTAGACTACTTAAATTAATTCTGACAATTAATCTAAGCCTGAGCTAAGCCTACACGTGTAGTTTTGAACCAAACTCCACATTGCCTTTCTCTTCTACAAATTTTGGTGCTCTGCCAGGCTAATTATTTTTACTTTCAATGCACTAGTATATAAGTGATTAATTTGAAAATCTTATAATTTTTCGTTGTGGGATTAAGGTTTTTTAATTTAATTTTTTTTTGTCAACCTAGTATTATTTAAGATCAATTTTTTATTGATTTATAATTGATTTTAGACATGTTAAAATAATTTTTTTTCAACAAATCTAAATTCTAAATATTGTGATTGTATCTCATTTTAAATTTAGCTTTAAATATTTCTATCAATCATGTAAAAAAAAATATATTCATGAATATAATGTGTTTGACGCTGTTAAATAACCATTTAAATTAAAAAACTTAAGATGTTGGGTGAAATTTTAAGTTTATATTTTTTTAATATTTTTTTTAAGTGGAAAAATTTTTGGATTTAAAACTTGTATGATTAAACTCGTTAGTATTTTGTGTTTAATTTTGTTAAAGAATGAAAATAGTACTGATATTTGAATTTTTAATCGCTTTGCTATGATAATATTAAAAAATTATCTCAATCAAAACTTTAAGTTGTTTGATAAGGGTTTAAGAATGGTATTTATATTTTTCTAACACTATTCATTTCCAATTACTTCAAGATAATTGTTGAATATTGGTGTGTTGGTTTGATGCTTCAAAGGCAGTGCATATGATGATGAATATTACATGAACGGATCATCATCTATGGATTATTTCCTATGAAAAAGAAAATGATGCTATATGTGGCTATTTTCCCACTCGGCACAGTACGAGAGTGTGTCTGTGTGTATATATCAAGCATTGAAAATTAAAAATGCATGGCATCCTCAAGTCAAGCGACCACCAATCTTACAAAAGCTCCTTCAGCTTAAATAGAAGAAAAGCTATGAATTTAGGTAAGGAGTGTTATTATTTCTATAAAGCCTGGAAAAGCTGATCACCACAGGCAACAAAGAAACTTATTACAAGTTAATATCAAAATATCAGTGGTAGAAGGAAGTGATACCGTGCATATACTTGCAACAAAAGCATGAATAGTTCTATATACTGAGTGAATAAATGAGTTCTATACTTCTATATATTGCCTTGAGAAGAGATCTGCTAGTTTGCCAATACGCTGCGACAACTAGCAGACATGATCAGATTGGATCGATGCTATTTGACATAAAACACCACAAATTTACCTAAACTACCAACAAAAATTAAAGAAGGATATAGGAGAATAAATTGAATCAGGTGATAAAAAGTGATAAGTGTTTGTATATAGGAAAATTAATTGAATCAGGCGAAAAAAATGGTTCAGGTCACTGTGCGAGTTGGCCAACACATGTTGCAGTTACTCGAAATGCATATAAATCATACGAAGAAATTATATAATACATCAGTGAAGGATGAAGAACATAACCTAATTAAGCAACACCGCAGAGTTATTTCTTTTATACATCTCTATGATATTTTTCATCAAATGAAAACACTCGGTAGTTAAGGCTGACCAACCTGAGGTGCCAGGAAGAGGAAGTCTAGCTAGCAAGGACAAAAAACTATCTTTCTTCAGTGGAATAAATCTCCCCAAGCAAATAAGCCAACACTTCCTCGACTAATTTGTAGATGAAGATCACTAGACTATTGCGCTTGTTAGCTTCTGTTGCAGCTCAGAAATATCCAGACTTCTTCCATCAGTGACCTGTGTGTAAACTTTCAAGATTAATATATAGCAAAGAAGAGCGAGAAACAATTATGATCGTCAGAAGAATCATACCAAGAAGAAGAAAGAACTGGTTCCAAAACCCTAAAACATACCTCAGATATAATATTGTGGAGCATCCTCTCGTTTACTTTAGTTGAAATGCAGCTAACAACACTGAACCCTTCTTCAATTAGAATTGCAAGCACTCTTGAAAGAGGAAACCCTTTTTTCAAGGCAGTGTTAATGTCAACCTCAACTCCAACACAACGAGTTCTGACTGTCAAGGTATCCCTCTCACAACCTTCCAAGTTTTCAAGTGCAGAAGAAGTAGACAAGTACCTTTTTAGTTCATCTTTCTTGTCAATCAGCTTTTGGATCTTTTCCTCTTGATGTTTTATATAGTATACTGTCTGGTGAATGTGATCTGATGTAGATCTCTTTCCCTGAAAACATCAAAAACTTATATTATCTATCTGTTAATCAATCTATACATAAAACTAATTAGCTTGGCCAAACAAAAGGAAAAAAAAAAGTAAACTCTGTAATTAACACAGCAAATTAAGATTGAAGGAAAAAAAAAACTAAATTTCTTTCATCATTAATTTGATGTTCGATCAATTAGCTAGGAACAAAAGCTGACCTTGAGATATTTAAGGGGGAGAAGGCATCGTAGGGACCCATAAAGGTTAGCCATTTCTTGCCTTCTTTGTCTCTCAATGTCTCTATGGATGATTTTCTTCTTCTTGTTGTCATTAGGGTTTTCATCTTTGACAGATCCAAGAGCGATGGGTGATTTACGGCGCCGGCCATGTTGAGTTTTGTTGGCAAGATCATGGCAATCTTCATAAGGTCTTAATGGAACTTTATCTTTAGGGGTTGTCTGTTGTTGGGTTGGAAAAGAAGAGAAATATTGGACAAGATCATCAGTGCTATTGTAGTCTATCTGAAAAACTGATGAAATATAATCCATGATCAATGCTCAAAATATTCTCCCTTTTTTTCCCTTTTTCACGCCCACTATTCTATCAAAGTGTAAGTCCTTGAATGGGATATCTCTTTAAGGGGCCTAAGGTTCCAAAGATTTAGTGTTTTTAATTACATGAACAAGCTTATCTCAAGGTGACTTCGCTTTCAAAACCACCCTAGCAGGGTTTCTTTTATATATTTTTTTTTTCATAAAACTTAGCTGGTATTTAATGCAATGTACATTTGAGGGCTGCTAATTTCCTAAATCTATTCACATTCACATGCATGAAGGAAACAGCTAGCTAGCCTTCTGCAGTGTGGGACATGGAACGGGTTTAGCATCTTAATTTAGTTCCCATCTGGAAAATTAGTTGCAACCAAAAACCTCACAGAAAGCAGACATATTATCAGCCATTGATCATGCATAATATTTTATGGTTAACTCTGTTTGCTTAGTGATCGAACCAGTAAACTAACATGATTCTTCGCAAGGTACGTATATGTGACATTTATGTTTAATGATTTTCTTTTCTAATGTGCTTAATTTCCAAAAAATATAATTGCAGGAATAGATTTCCTCATGAACGCATTAATACATAACGTATGGTTTATCAAAGACTCAGCCAAGAGTAAAACTTAATTTCAGTACATGAAAGCTTGGCGAAAAAATATTATATTTCACTGTTACAAATATAATTGCTAAATATATCCCTACAGTTTTTAATGAAATATATCAGATATATAAAGAGTAAATCGTTAATTATTTGTCGCGCGCTAACTTAGTTTTTCTTCTTTTTCTTTCTAGTTTTTCATGACAATTCATCAATTGTTATTTTTCCTAAATCATCATTCATTTCTTGTCAAAAATTTCAATCTCATCTACTACATACAAAATTAAAATTGAATTTAAAGGGGCTAATGTGAACATTTAAAAAAGAATTAGCAGTCAACTTTTGTGGATGATTAACTTATAATTTTCAAAAACAGAAGGGTCAATTTCAAAAATCGTAAAAAAAAAAAGAAAAAAAAGGCAAGAGGGGATGGTATGGAGAGAAGAGAATATATATCCCACAATATAAAGAAGATATGCAGAATAGAAAATGTGAATAATATCTTAATATGGATCTTCTTCGAAATGGAAAATGGATTAACATGTGTGACATTGTTTCAAGGCAAGATCCAGACAAAATCATTTGCCAATACAGGAAGTGACGGGGAAGGCTACTCATTGTTTAATGATATCGATCATTGTTGAGTAGGAGAGGGAACATGATGAGGTGTGCATTTTGATAAGGAGGGTCCAGCGATCTTCTTTATCATTCAGAAGTGTGTGGATACTTAGACCCATTCTTTCTGGCATAATATTGACGATCTGCCAGTAACATATATATATTGCTAAAAATTAATTAAGGGTCAAATTCATAGTTTATTTAATGAGCCCACGAGGGAGGGAGGGGCATCCTACCACATTGTTCTTACTATATATATGATTTGTGTTTTCCCTTGATATTTTCTCAGCCTCAAAATATATGAAATGAGATTTGCTGTCTTCAACTTTTGGTTGAATGTACCCTTACATATTAGTAACCCACTAGATGCCATGCATGAGATCGACGTCACACAAACCTTCACAAATTAATTGTGAATTATCAAGTTAGTAATTAAAAAAACAAGGCCCAGTTAGTAGGTTTTGCCTGGATCGCGGGTTTTACTCGGGTACTTGGGTTTTGATCAGGTCACTTGGGTTAACTCTATTTTTTTTATAAATTAAAACGATTTTGTTTTTGTTAAAAAAAATAAATAGTCAACAGGTTGCAACCTAATTTTTGACCGGATCTTACTAGGTCACCCGAGTTTTTGACTTCCTCTATTTTTTCTTAAATCCGACCGGTTCCAGCCCCGGGTCAGTCAGTTCCCAGGTCGACCTGTCGGGTCGAGCCGAGTTTTAAAACTATGGGCCAAATTTGATATAAAAATTAAATTAAATCAAAATTTAAGGGATGAAATTAAAAAAAAATTCAAAACAAAATATATACCAATCAAAATATCAAAGACTAAATTTAATATAAACAACAAATAACAAGACATTTCTGAATTTTTCAAAACTTCTGGAAAGTATTTTTTCCGTCCAAAATAAAAGAAAAATACTTTCCTGAAAACCAAATCAAATTTTTCTTTAGCTAGAAAGTATTTTTTGTTGATTAATTTTTCTAATAGTAAACAAACACATAAAAGTTTGGAAAATAATATCCAGAAAACTACTTTACATGAAACAAATGAGACTTAAAAATTGATTCAATCACGTAGCTATAATAGTATTTCTTAACACCCCACTTCATTTTTTTATTATTCATACTTCATTATTTATTATTCAGATAAAAATAACCTCATAAAATGTGATTCATGTATTTAATTAAAATCTTAAAAAGTAATAAATTTCAAAATGATTGTTCTTTATTCTGAAAAAAAAAAACAAGAAGATTACATTATGCCTAATTTTTTTGTTCTTTATTTTCTAAAAATATAAGTCATGTAAAATATATTTTTTTACAAACTTAAAATTGATTTAAAAGATACTTTAAATTTTGTGAAAAGTCAATGAATTTTTAAGGTACCAAATATCATATAAAATAAATAATAAATTATTAATAATAATTTAGTATTTGTTTTTATGATGTAATGACTTCACTATAAAAGTTATATATCATGAAAAAAAATATAGTAATTATAGTAACAATCCCTATTTTGTAATTTAGATCCTTCAAAATATATTATTAAAAAAATATATTTTATAAATTATAAATTTTGAGCAGATTAAAAATAAAATAATTTTTTTGAAATATGAATTTTTTGTGTTCAATCTTTTTTCATCATATTATTATTTTTAAAGGAGCATAAAAAGAAAAGATTTTAGAATTTAATATTATATATAGAGTAATTAAGACATATATTTAATATGGTAAAAGTCATTACAAGAATGGTGAAGTGGGAATAACACCACCTTTGTCTATATTATAATTTTCTCTTGGATTAGCCGTTAAAGGAATGGAATTAGTTTCCACTCAACCAAAATTATAAATAGTCATAAACAAATTATCATGAAAAAAAAAAAAAGTTATCATGAAAGGCACATACAGATGATGGGATCAAGTTCACCAGTTACTTTGAAATTCAACACCTTTTATTAACAACCAATTATATGAATCGTCATTCATCACGTGTTAAATAAAAAAAAATTGAATAAAAAAATTATGTTCAAAAGATGTAATCATGTTTAAAAAAAAGGGAAAAAACAATGTTTGATGATATATAAAAACACAAAAGAAAATATGCTAAAAGAATGATGACAACCCATGGTAACCTATTAAGTCTGTGACCTGAATCATTTGACTTGAAGTAACAAGTTTGAAAAAACCTTAAAGTTTTATACTCAACTAATTAAATATTAAAGGATAAAATTAAAAATAAAAACCAAACATATAAAATGATAAAAAAAAAAGGCAATTATAAGCCAAAAAAAGCATGAGCCCGCTGTCGGGATTGGCGACACTGAAAGTGTGCCTCCTGAGAGGTGTTGGAAGGGGAAGGAAAAGGGTTTTGGGTTTAATTATATGATTAAGGTTCAAAAGTTGTCACCTAGTATTATGGTTACTAGAAAACCTATAGTCTGTGAAAGTGCCGGTAAGGAATTGGTTGTGCAAGGGGAAGATGCATCGCCCCCAGTATACCCTACCTGAGGCAAGCTGCATTGTTGTTTGATTATTTTTCTAGGTCAAGTTTATAGTCATTGGTCATTTTCTAAGATTTAAGATAGATCTCCCTTCGTAAGGAAGTCTCAATCTTATTGGGTAAAGTTCTAACCGTTCTAAAGTTCAAATTTTAACATTGCATTTATTTTGCACTTTGTATCTTTAATATTAGAGAGTGTACTTTATTGTGTAGTTTTACACCCCTAAATATTAAAGTCTACATCTAAACCCTAATATAAAATGAATAAAATAATTGGTGAATGGTTTTTGATATTTTTGTCAAATCCTAATGGATAATCATAAACTAGTTATGATATCCATTTTTTTGGATTTTTAAAATATGAGAAAGATTCATTTTTTTTTATATAAAAAGTATACTTAGAAAAATTTTAGGATTTAGCCATATGCATGAATTTTGTTTTTGAAAAAGGAAATTAATTTTAAAAATTTTGAGATTTTTTTTGAATTTTTTAAAAAATGGGAATGTTTTGGAGAAAATTAGGTATTTTAATACTGAATTTGTATCTTATAGTGTAAATATACAGCCTAATATTATGCAAAATTGATAGAAAAATATGCAAGAAAATCAAAACTTTTTTGAAAGGACTTTTGAATTTTTTTTGTTTTTATATATATAATATTATATTATTATTTATATTGGGCTGGGCTGGACCTAACCGGCTTGGGCCGCCATCAACCTAACAAGTCTGGCCTCCTTTTTTGTTTTTTTTTTGGCTGAGTTGACACTGGTCCAGCCCAGGTCATGAGTTAATTATTTCAATCGCTGCATGCAAATTTGCATGTAGCTGCCACGAAAGGGAAGGGGGGAAAGAGAGGATGAAGGAGAAGGAAAGGAAAGTTACCTAGTTTGGTGGTCATTATTGTGATGAGGAGGTCCGACTGGTGGCTTAGGAGGCATCGCTGGAAGAAATGGTTGCTGATGTCAGCTGTGGGAGGAAGGAGAAGAGGCTTGTAGATGAGAGAGAGAAGCTCGTGGTGGCTATTCTGTCGCCGATGAGGAGTGGGGTTGGTGTAGAAGGTTGGGACGCTTTTGTTCACAGCAATGTTGTGGTGGAAGTGGCTGAAAAGGCAATGGAGAGAGAGGGAAAAGAGAGAAGACCGTGGTGGAAACAAAACTGAGGGGGGGGTTGATTTTTTTTGCCGACTTTGGACTTGATTTCCTCCCTCAGTCCATGAAATCCACCCCTATTTATAAGGGGTGGAAAATGGATGTTTTGTCTTTACTGTTGCCAAATCTTAACCCTTGATTCAACCTGAAAGGATCCCAACCGTTGGTTCAAAGTGATTATCACGGACTGTCAGATTTGTTGCAGATAAGGGTTGGTCGGGTTGGTCACTTTGGGGTAGTGCCACAGCCACGGTGGCGTCAATCGGCCAGAAAGGATCCCACTGGCGTGTAGTTAGGTATTAGGTGATCGTTTGCGTGCAAATTTTGCCAAATTTGATGGAGGGATGAAGCATTAAATGCCTTGGGAAGGAGACCACTCGAGCAGCTTCTCTGGAGAATAAGATGAACAGTTAACCCTAAACAGTGTTGTTTTAGTCAAGTTCATTTTAGTTTTTTGATTTTGGATTTTTTATTTCTCTCAATTGCACCCCCGATTGGCTTCAAACATTCAGTTTTGTTCAATTTCGCCCCTAACGAACTTTAATTTCAACCCTAGATTTTAGCGTCTTTTTCATTTTGGTTTTTGGTTTCAGATTTTTTCAATTTAACCCTTAATTGACCATTAAACTTTCAAATCTCTTCAATTTCACACCTGGTTTCAACAAATTAGATGCCTAGAGTTTGATGCCTTTTCCAAGATGGTCTTTATCTTCGAATTTCTTCAATTTAGCCATTAATTGACCCAAAAACTTTGATTTTCTTGTAAGTTTACCCATGATTTCAATCAATTATGTTTTGGAATTTATCCATTGAAGGTGCTTAGACTTTGTTTGGAATTGTGTTTTGAATAACGTTTTATAAAAAATATTTTTATATATATGTTTTTTATTTTTTTGATGTGTTGATGCAAAAAAAAAATATTTTTTTTAAAAATATTTTTATATATTTTCAAGTAAAAAATACTTTATAAAAAAATCGTTCCTAACTTCTGCAAGGAAGCCGAAACTAGAGATTGGCCAAGTCTTCAATGGTTTTTTTTGTTTTTTGTTTTTTTATTTCACTGATGACCCATTCTTCAACAACTCCACATACTTTTAAAGCTTATTTATCTATTCTTTAATCTGTTCACATCGATCTTAATCTTGAATGCAATTGGTCATATTACCCTTTCTTCTCATATATTACATGTTCTTTTCCATGTTGCCTTGAAAAATTGTTATTGCACCTGTTATCCCAACATTTTTGCCCAGTCTGAAGACGAGCGCGGGATACGTGCAAGGGCTGTTTATTATACAAATATTGACAAAAAAATCACCCAGGAGATGTCAGGCTCTTCTTTGAATCCTTTGGCAGAGAGGTTCATAGCTTGTATACTTTTGCAGAGAGATTAAATTACATATCGACAAAAATGGCATATGATATGTTTGTTAAAATACTTCACAGAACATCAAGCTTTGAAAGCATGCTATAATAAATAATTATTAGATTGTCATTTTTTATAAAGTGATGTATTTGTTATTTTGATGCACTATGAATTCTGTAATTATTTCAATTTTAATTTAAGACCTTGTTTATTTTATGAAATTGGGAGTTAAAGAAGATCATTTTTCTACGCTAGTAAAAGGAAAATGTTTTTCTACTTTGAAATACCTTCTTTATTGACTCATCAATAAATTGATTGTTATTTGTTGAGTAAATTATAATTTAGCCCATGTTTTTTTATAATTTTGTAAATTAGTCCCTTTATTTTTAAAAGATACAAGTTAGTTCATTGATCAAACCTGACTGTAATTTTGTTTTCGCAATTTCTAAATTATCTTTTTTTTAACTACATTTTTAATTTTATTTGCAGCAAGTAAAAAGGTAGGAGTGGAAAATTTGATTACAAATGAAGGATATTTTACAACGCTCCACACCATCAGATGGTTTCAACCAAATCAATCCGCACCGACCAATAAAAAGAAAAAAAAGAAACCCAGAATAAACAAACAAATAGCGGTAAAAAATCAAAAGTGTATACGTGCGTTGCGTGGGTGTAGAAATAGCAGGGTGTGTTTTTCTTCAGTTTGGAAGAGGGGAAGAGGGAAAAGGCGAAACAAAAAAGAAAAGGGCTAGGGCTCCAAGAAGCAAGTCCAACAGTACACACACTTATCTTGAAAAAAAAAGAAAAACCGACACGCGTAAAAATCCGTCTGTTCCTCTCTTCACTTCGCTTCGCTTGTTTGCTTCTGAGGTGAGAGTTCTCACTTCCATTTCTACTTTAGATTTCTCAACTTTGTTTTGTTTGCTGTTTGTTGTAAAGGTGAAGGAGATTATTTCTTCTTCCTTTTCTTCTTGAATTAGGTTTTTTTTCCTTCGTGAATAAGAAAATATGTGAAAATGCAGGAAAATCTTGATAAACTGATGCTTGAATATCAATTCGGAGTTTCCGAGCCAAATGCTATTTTGTTGCTAACTGTTTTTTAATTTTCCTCTAATCTTTCTCATTGACCAAACATAGGATTTCTTTCCTTTTCTTTTTGAGTGATGAAAACGAGGGTAAATTGTGATGAGTTTTTTTATTGGTAATTTCGATTATTGGACCGGAGAGTTTAGGGTTGAATGAAATGGTTTGGCGGAGGTGGAAAATATAGATTCTGTGTGAGGAAGGTGAATGATCAAAGAGCTTTTTATCCTGGGCTTAACTTCTACAAACATTGCTTTTGTAGTACCTAGTAAATTCGATTTACGGGGCAAGTTTGGAAAGTGCGCATTGCATTTGTATTCTTACTGCTGGTATTGCTGTTTCCTTTTTGTGACAATGAAATAGACGTCAATTGGCACCTTCTAATCTCCCTCCCTTCGAAGATTCAGGGATTTGGGGTTGGGTTTCAAACCAAAACAATATGGTATTGGCTTCTGTTAAGTAATGTCTTGGTGGTTGTTTTGAGTTTCAGCGAAAGACTATTTTATTGTACTGTCATTGTTCTGGCTTTTTTTGGTGTTATTTTTGTGCGTGTGCTCTGTATACATCTTGTTTTCTAGAGGCACACCTCTTTTTCGGTGATTTTAAATTTTTGATACATTGAAATGAAAAAAAAAAATTGTGGATAGGTCCTGCATTGTCAGTTGGGACATAGGAGGCCAAGAAGGATATGTCTTCTGATAGTGCAAAGGAAAATGCATCTGTAGTTGATTCTTCGGTGACTGAATGGAAGCATGACATGGGAAACTCTGACGATCCAGGTAACCAAACAGTACAAGTTCTCATTATATTTTCCTCATGTATTGTAATTTCCTTATTCTATCACGCCTTTGATGCATATCTACTGGAGATGATAGTGAGCTGGAATGGTAACCATCTCCTTATAGGCATTTATTTGGGACGCTCTTGTATCAGCCTGGGAATTCTTTCATGAATGATCTGCAAATATCCATCTGATTCATGTTAAGAATTACATCAATGTATCCAGCTAGAGCCAGACTGCAGTGATTCAGTGGCTAGAATTTTCTATTGAGTAGTTTAAAAATCATAGGTGGATCATAGATATCATTTAATCAATACCTATATTTTCCTTTTGGGATAATTCCTATCAGAAGCGATGTAGATAGAGGTGTCAGCACCTTGGTTCTGTTGGTCATCTTTTTACTTGACTTCATCCTTTACTGGGCTTGGGACTGGCTAGTATAAATTAGACTCTGCAAACCTATACAGGAAGATGGAAGGGCTCAAGCATTCCTAGGTAGTTTCCACTAATGATTTTTGAAGAATTTGCTGCTTCATGGGATGTAGGAGATGACTTATGTATTGGTGTTGATTTTGATTTCTTATCTCTATGCATAAGGGAATTGTGAACGTTACCACATGGAATAAGGTTACTACATGGATTAAGGTGAGCTCCTATGGTTTAGCTTGATAGGTATTGAAGGGCCATGTTGAAACTTGAACTTGAGCAGAATAGGTGGACTATGCTCTTTATTTGTCATTTAAATGGGCTCTCATTGTACACCTTGCTTACTTTTTTGTGAAGCAAATGAACTCAAGGGCCACCTCTGAGAGTGAGAAATTGATTGGAAATGATGCTGAGGAAGTGAATAGTTTGAAATTTTGCCTAGATACTTTCTTGGACTTGAGGGAGCCAGATTAGAATAATGTATATTTTACCCCCTAAGAAAATATGTGCTATATTTTATTGAAGAAAACTCGGATGTTGGGATACAAGCATGTTGATACTTGTACTGAGCAAATCACAGGACTGGGGGAATCACTGACAGGACCACTATTCTCCAACCATGGACACTAGAAGGTGAAACCATGCATGGGTGTTGATTGGGTTGGTTCTGTTGATGAAAAAGGTCTACTCTTGATGTTGTACTGTTTTTTTATGTAACCTGGCAATTCAGAGGACAATAGGATAATAAATGGTTTGTTGGTTGAGCACAAAGGAAATTTAGAGCTATGTTTGATGGGGTCTGGAAGTTTTATAGTTCATATTGTGTGACAAGACTTTCATGTTAACTGGTGACTTTATTGTGATAGAGAAAATAGTGATCAGTATTGTGGGCCCACGATCTTGTTCAGTGTTGCAGTCTTTTGATTGATTGGCACTTTTTCAGGAGTTCAATGCGGGCTTGATTTGCCCACTATATATGAGCATTGGCATACATTTCAGTTAAGCTTTGTAAGCTTTGGGCTACTGCATGCGATGATATAAGGGGTAGAGATGATAGTGATTATATTTTCTCAGCCCTTTTTCAGCCATGCATTTTCTCTCTCTCTTTTCTGACTCTTTCCCCTCTTCTTCTTGAACTTTTCACAATCACATTCATGTGTCAGAATGCATATTAAGTTTAACATAGGATCTTTGTTTCTTGTCAGAAAGCCCAAGCTACAAAGGTAATGAGGATGGCTATCCTATTATGGCTGAAAAAGCAGGTCATGATCGGGTGGGAAATTCATCTATAAACAAAAAGAGAAAATTGTGTAATACAAGATATTTCATCATTAAGAGTTTGAATCAGCATAATATCCAACTATCAATTGAGAATGGGATATGGGCTACTCAAGTCAGGAATGAACCAATTTTGGAAGAAGCCTTTCATGTAAGATCCCGTTAATTTTAAAATGTCATGTGGTGCTTTCTTAATCTTGATGCTTTATAGAGAAGCATATGCCTGTCTTGCAGAATTCTGGTAGAGTCATTCTAATATATAGTGTCAACATGAGTGGTTTCTTCCAAGGGTATGCCCAAATGATATCTTCTGTTGGGTGGAGGCACGACAATTTATGGAGCGAAGGAAGTGGTAAAAGTAATCCTTGGGGTCGCAGTTTTAAGGTTAAGTGGCTGCGATTAAATGACTTGCCTTTCCAAAAGACGCTTCATCTCAAGAATCCACTGAATGACTACAAACCTGTTAAAATTAGCAGAGACTGCCAGGTGTCTCTTTTTTGTAGAGTGCTTTTATACTACTTGCTGCACTTCTAAGTTGTTAATTGTATAACTGCAATTCTGTTCTTCCAGGAACTACCTGAAGATATAGGAGAAGCCCTTTGTGAGCTAATTGATGGGGAGAGAGACACTGATGGCATGGTGAAAAGGTATTATTTTCCTGTAAGCTTCAAGCTTATGCATTTTGCCAAAATTAAGCAATTGAGTTTTTTGTTTTGAATTCTCATAGTAACAGTTTTCCCAGGGATGATCTTCCTATGAAAAGGCCTTGCATTGATCCTTCATCTTACACAGGAGATGGAGTGTATACTGTCCCTCCACTGCAGATGCCTTGGGGCAGGACACCCACACCTTATCCTTCCTTCCTCTACCAGCAACATGATGAAGCAAGTAGATTTCATTTAGCACATCAGGGACCTACTGGTGCTGGTTTCACTGACAATGCTCTTAGCTCCGGTGCTTCAAAAGTTGCAAGGATGAAACAGTCTCGAAACTCCACTAATTTGCGAATACACTGTGAAATGCCTTCACGAACTGATATTTGGGGTTTGTCAGCAGAAAGCCCTCTTGCTAGTACTCTGACTGATGATGATTTTCTTGAAATGGTATGACATTTCCCACCTTAGTTTCTCTGAACTTGGAATAAAGCATATATACACCTGGTTTTTTGTGTTTCTTCTTTTATGAGATATTGAATACACTTTTCTGTGGATTAGATAAATGAAGTAAACACAAATTGTAAGTGATCTCAACATCTTGCATCTGATTCTCAATTTGTTAGTGTTATTATCCCAATGTTTTCTTTTACTTATTTTCATATTAGTCAACAATTCCAAATCTCTCATGAAGAAAAAATCAATTTTCATCGGATTAGATTACATAATTAATTGAACTCCAGCCTCTGCATCATCCTCTTTCTTTAATGTCTAAAGGAAGAATTATTCATTCTAATGTTAATCTTTCTAGATCAACAAGGATGTAGCATGCTGCAAAACCGTTCATCAAGCATTACACACATCTGGTCAAATAGACATGGAATCCACAATAAATTTTAGGTTTCACATGCTTTATCCCATTCCTGGCTGCTGCAAGATAAACTATGAAGAGTGGTTGTGGTGAATGGCGATGTATATTCATTGTTCTTGACACTCAGATTTATCTTTTTCTAGATGATCGTCTGTTATTATATGTGAAATTGGCACAAATATCTTCTGTTGAGAAAACTTAATGATGATAGATTATCCTTACAACTTTACACCCTTAAATGTCTTTTTCCTGATTTTTGCAGACATATGAAGAGTACCTGGAAGTCCATAGCAGGAGCATCAAGCAATTAAATCCCCCTGTTAGTATGCTTATCTGCAAATATCTTACTGAATTGAACGAGTGCTTTCTGAAGATATATATTGATATAATAATCCTGTCAAAATATTTATGTACCCCGCCAGCAATTGATGCTTGTTACAAGTGATTTATACTTTGCAGATCAGTGGATAGTATTCTATTTCAGAACTTCTATCTTCCAATATTTGTTGTTTTGATTTTTTCTAAGCAAATGATATCTTCTTAGTGTTGAATGTTTTATTAGTAATTTTTATCATGTGCCTATTTTTCAAGTATACCACTGGTCCATCAGTTGGGCCTTCAGATTAATGGTGTGAAAACTCGCCGGTTGATGTCAGCAGTGTCATAAATACAGCTATTGCAATTACCATTATATACTATATTGGTGCTGAAATGCATCTTTCATGAAAATCTACACCTGCCAATGCAAAGTATATAAACTGAGCTATTGTACCTTTGACAGGCAGCTGGACCATCTCAGACAACACATGAGCCTTCAAGAAGTAAGAAACATGATGACAATTTGTAAGTTCATGTCTTTTTATTTCTGGAAACCCAAATTTGTGATCCTATAAATCTTTCTTCGCTGATTTAATGATGTATTGTGCAGAAACTCAAGTTTTGTAACTGACCTCGGCCGCCCCCGTAAAAGGTCACACTCACGTAATTCATCTGAGAAATGATTGAATATCCACCAGAGATTGAGGTTGTTAGAGTTTCTCCTGATGACAGGGTTGTATCTGGTGGAGTGTTGGAATTTGCCATAAGGCAGGCACTCAGTCAGTTGTATCCCAGGAATCGGGACTCATGTTGTCATGTTGTATACCTATGTACTTTATTCGACGATCTGATTACATAGTAGATTTTTACTGGGGGTTTGTGACCAACCTGTACAGAAATTAAATTGGCTACGCTGTCCCTCCTATTTTTACTAATTGTGTTATTTCATTTTTTTCACCCTTTCCCCTCTGATGGAGGGTGGATTTGTGTAGTGCTGAACTAGATTTAGATACTCAAATGCCTTTGTTTTGGTTAGGCATAACATTCTTTTGACTGAAGGACAGTAGAAAATAGGGATGTAAAATAGTCAGCCTTTTAGTATGTCTTCCAATGCCATATAACTCTGAACCAACTGTTGTGAATAGAATATTAAGAGCATGTACACAAGTTTGGAAGCACTTTTCAGAATGATTGGCGTTGGAATTGTAGTTCTTGTACTTTCTGAATTCTACAAATTTTAAGGCAGGTGGCAGGTCCTGGCCTCGTCTGGGGATCCAGTTCCCAGCATACCTTTGTGAATCACCATCCTTAGTTTGAAGTTTTAGCTGAGAATTTGATTGAAAATGGAAAATTCTTGTGCACTGAAGAGCTCAAATTATAAGCAAAAAATGTTAGGTTGTATGTGTATGAATAAGGTGGTGCTGTGGCTCGGTTTCCTCTGAATTGATAATGGTGGAACTAAAATTTGGGATCCAGATCTCCCTTGTATGTCTATTGTTCACAATGCATGGAAAATTACACTCTAGTCCCTAAGTTATTAATTTTTGATCACTTCTATTTTTGGATTTTTCATTTTGACACTAAAATTTATTTAATTATTGTATTTACATTTCAGTCCCTAGATTTTAAGACATGAAAAAGAAAGCAAGTCACTATAAAATTTCAGGAGAGAATGCTCTCCAGTAAGTAGATTCTGATTAATAAATACGTCAATGCTTCTCTCATCCTTGTATTTTTTATTTTTATTTAATAAGGTTTATCTACTATTTTTTATTTTAATATCAACCATGTACTTTATATATATATATTTTTTTTTATTTATACACCATTCCATCGGTTATATCATTAACATCATTATAAATTGACACGTCACATGCTCAAAACATGGTTCTTCTCCTAAGCACATTTCGTTCCATATAATTTTGAAAACTTTATTTTGGTCACTGTATTATGTTTGTTTTACAAACAAGTCCTTAATTGAAATATCTTTTGTTATCATATTTATAGCCATATACAATTTAGTCATTGAATGATTTTTTTTAAAATTAAATCCCTATATGTCAAATATAAACTTCATACAAATAAGTTAAATAATTAAATGAACAGATGGGTAAGTTAAGAGTTGAATGGATTCAAATAAGTATACCATTTTAAAAAAAACATATTTATTTCCTATGATATTGTATATTTGCTGTCATAATTTTTTTCTAAAATTCATTTTCTTGAATTAAATATAAAAAAATAAAAATAAAATAAGGGAAAAATTCTTATAATAGATATAATATATGGGATTTTTCTTCTTTAACTCATATGATATTCATCGATCTATTTTAATTATTTGACTAAGTTTATGATCTAACATGCATGAACTTATGATATCCATCACTAAGGGTGTTATGACATGGATAGTAAGAGAGAATTAAGAGAGAATTAGTAGCAAGTGAGCAATTAACAATAGTCAAGTGGTGAAAAGTTAACTAGAAGAAGAGGATATTCCTTGTTCGAATGCTTTTACTTATATCTTTTAATTCACATTCAAGTAGGTGATTATTTAGGAATCTTGAGATAATAAGCTTCCTCGTGATTTGGTTTTTGGGAGTGATTGTCCACCCGTATGTCCTGAGTGTGTCAATAATATATAAAGAGAAGATTCAGTATAATCTTCAATACAAGGCGGCGTTGCTGCTAAGATGTGGGCATGTCATTGATATGCCAGAAATTATGTTGAAGGGTTGATTTTGAGTTCGTATTGTTTTCAAGAGGGAATGGCCATGCAGCTAAAATTCTCACGCCGGGCCCAATGATGTCTGGTGTCAGAATTTCCGGGCTTGCCAGATTGGGACCTCGTGATGAGAAGGATGCTACAAATGGAAATGATGGGACTGCAATGACAGTTCCTTTAAATAGGATTGTTTTCATGTGTGTCTCTGTTAAATTTATATATGCTTTGATCTTCAGCCCGGCAGCAAAGCTGACATGTGTTGCAGAAAGAACACGAGTATCTGCAATGGTTCTGAAGCCATCGGTTTCTTCATTCAAGAGTATCGTGGTAGCGTCACCGGCATTTTTCACTTCTTCCCTTTTTGGCAATTCTGCCTATGCCCCCTCCTATCTCACAAAAGACTATTTTGCCTTTCACATCCATACCTAACCTTCCAAAGCTCCCTCACCACATAAAGAGGAATTCGACATACCTTTCAAGCCAGCATAAACAAGAGGTAATACTGTTGAAGGGAAGTTGCTATGTAGGGAAGGAAAGAAATTCACCATCAATCTGTTCACCATTTCCAAGGTTTGCAGTAGCAACAATTCTTCTGTCTAGAGTGCTTGCTCCAACTGTTAGAATCCATGGAGCTTCATTAGATAATGTGATGTTAAAAGGGCCAGAAATTCCAGCTGCGCAGCTTACAAATATTCCCTTCTGTATGGCTGCAAATGAGCCTATGGAAACGCTATCCTCAAAGAATGGAACTGAATCTCCTCCAAGGGAAAGTGAGAGCACATCGACTCCATCTTGGACAGCTGCATCAGTGGTTAAGCAGAGCAGCAATGCCACTGAGAAGTGGGCAAGACAATGAGGTTCCTGAAATAATGTTGAATGTTAATTTCGTATGTATCTTGTTCTCCATATAAACTGTCCATCCTGTTAGAATGCTCACCCTAGGGCCTGTAATATCTGGTTTCAAGATGCCTGGGCTTGCCAAGCTAGGGCCTCTAGAGGAAAATGAAGAAACCACTGTGGAAGTTTTGTCACCAACTTTTAGTTCCACGAAACATGATTGTTGCTGTTGGAACCTGTGTTGAGTTTATGTAGGCTTTGATGCCCAGCCCGGCTCAATAACTCACATGTGATGCAGGAAGTACATAAGCATCTGCTAAGATACTGTAGCCACTATCCTTGTCACTCATAAGAATCATAGCACCACCACCGGCATCCTTCACCGTTTGTCCTTTGTCACTTCTTGCTGTCCCACCACCTCTCTCACAAAGAACAATCTTGCCTTAGGCATCTATATCGGTCAATGATTCCGGTGCACAAAATGCTGCTGATTTAGAACCATTAGAGCTTGTGTAAACAAGACTCATATATGGAGGTGAAATTGGCTGGAAGAGGGATTCGCCAAAAAATGCTTGGAATTTGCCAACAAGACATATGCTCTTAAGAGCATCTCCATCGGGAGAGCTTAATGAAGAGACAAATTTAAAAAGTTATACTTTTAACTTTTGTTTTTGTTTTTATTCACTCTAACAGCTCAGACAAATGAATAGCTAAAATAGCTATTCATCCTTTAAAGAGTCATTTTTATATTTCTCTGTAGAAATGGCAAAAGAAAATTACCGTTGGCCAACGGCTATTTTTATAGTCGTTGGCCAACAGTTTATTTTTTTTCTTTAAAAGCAGAAGGAAAGAAACTTGTAAATTTTAAAATCTTGTATTGTGCCTCACTATTCTCTCAAATTTAGAAAAACAAGAATCAATTATTTTCCGGTTAATTAATAACATCGGTTGTGTTAATTAGCTGAAATTAAAAGGTATGCTTGTTTAAAAGCCTTTTCTATTTTCTCTTTTATATCTCTTGATTTTTTTAGACCTTTTGTTGTTAATTTGATATTTGTGATGATTTTTATTTCTTTGTTATTTTATGTTTTTTATATAAGTTAAGGAAAATAATTTTTATTTATGTTGTTATCTTTGACAAAATTGAGAGGAAGTAATAATGGTAGCTAATATTGATAAAAATATAGAGTGACATATTTAAAATTTATTTTTGATTGTTTGTTTTAATTTGAAGTCAATTATATTTTGTCTTGTTGAAAATGCAATTAAACTAGTATATTAATTCTCTTTTAGTTCCAAAAAATGGTCAAATTGTAATGTTAGAACAAGTAGGAGACAATGCTTATTATTAATTCACATGTATGGAAGCTACAAAATTGCTAGACATTGAATGTGAGCTTCTTTTACACTCTCTTTTAAGGTTTTAACTTGATTTTTTTTTAATATAGATGGATTCAAATTTTCCAAACTCTTTTACCAACTTTCTTATGAGTGTGTCAGAAGATATTCTCTCTCAACCAAGTGATTCTAATCAATTAATTAATGACTTAACATACTCGAATTTAAATGTCCATACAATAAAAAAATCACAAAGAAGTAAAAACTTCTCACTAGAGGAAGATTGTTTACTTGTCTCTGTATGGCTAAATACAAGCAAGGATCTAATTACAGGAGTTGAACAACGAACAAAACAGTTCTAGGCTCGAGTACATGTTTACTTTGTAGAGAATGGAGGAAACTTGAATAATCGTTCCCAAATAAGCATCTCAAGTAGATGGCAAGAAATAAATAGAGAAGTCAATAAATTTGTTGGATTTGTTACTCAAATTGAAAATCGTCAGCAAAGTGGAATGACCAAAGAAGCAAGGGTAATTTTAATATTCATTTTCATGTTAAATTGTTTAACACATATTTTAACATTATTTAATTTCTCTAATTTTTTACCAGATTAATGATGCTCGACAAATGTATGCTTCTTGCGTTGGCAAACGATTTCAACTAGAACATTGTTGGGTTATC
>Ga0307515_10003513_pt1 | contig 32941 bp, 23 predicted proteins | sample 17_EM_MG_FD_194513 | JGI IMG/M metagenome (GOLD analysis project Ga0307515, IMG submission 194513) | Populus trichocarpa ectomycorrhiza microbial communities from riparian zone in the Pacific Northwest, United States - 17_EM | ecosystem: Host-associated > Plants > Roots > Unclassified | place... | reverse complement strand
GTCCTTCTGGGACGCGGGGCGCGGGCAGTACGGCGTGATCTACTCGGCCGTCAACGACAGCGGCCACAACGTCATCATGGTCAATTACACGAGTGACTTCGTGACGGCCAGTGATCCGCAGGTGTTCTTCGACCCCGGCTACGACGTCATCGACGGCGACCTCGCCGTGGGAGTGAACGGCGTCAACTACCTCTACTTCAAGAAGAGTTCGACGCTGGTCGGCGCGAAGTCCACGTCACTGGACCCGGGCAGCTTCACCGAGTTCAGCACGGCGGTCTCGCACAACGGCACCGAGGCGCCGACGCTGGTCAAGTCCCTCACGTCGAGCTCGACTTGGCACCTGTGGGGTGACACCTGGGACCCGAACGGCGTCTTCTACGCCTGGCAGACCAGCAGTCTCGCTGCCGGCACCTGGACTGCCGTCGACCAGAAGCTCTACACGCAGCCGCTCAACTCCAAGCACTGCGGCATCGAGCCGATCACCACGGCCGAGTACAACAACCTCATCGCCAAGTGGGGCACGCCCGCCTGGAACCGGCTCAAGTCGTATAACTATCCGGCGCGTTACGTCCGGCACTCCAATTTCATCGGGCGGATCGACGAGTACGCCTTCGACCCGTACACCGACTCGCAGTGGACCCTGGTACCGGGTCTCGCGGACAGCGCAGGTGTGTCCTTCCAGTCGGTCAACTACCCGACCCGTTATCTGCGGCACTACAACTACGCGCTCCAACTCGACGTGAACGACGGCACGTCGACGTTCGCCGGGGACGCCACGTTCTACCGGACGGCGGGGCTCGCGAACTCGTCCTGGGCGTCCTTCCGGTCGTACAACAACCCGACCCGGTACATCCGGCACTCCAACTACGTCCTGCGCATCGACCCGATCTCGACCGCCACGGAACAGCAGGACGCGACCTTCCACATCGGGTACTGAGCACGACGCGGGTGCCTCCCGGAGAAACGGAGGCACCCGCGTCGGCCGGAGAAGTCCTAGTCCAGGCCGGCCGTCTTCAGCCAGGCCTTCGCCACGTCCAGCGGGTCCTTGTTCTGCGAGCCCACCTGGGTGTCGAGGTCCAGCAGGGTCGCCGTGTCGAGCTTCGCGGAGACCGCGTTGAGGGCGGCGACACCGGCCGCGGAGAGGCCGCTCTTGTAGACCAGGGGCTGCACGTTCTCGAAGCCGAAGAGCCGCTTCGGGTCCTGGAGCGTGACGTGCTTCTCCTTGGCGATGGTCGGGTCCGTGCTGAAGAGGTCCGCCGCCTGCACGGTGTTCTTCTTCAGCGCGGCAGCGGTCAGCGGGCCGCCCGCGTCCAGCGCCTTGAAGGACTTGAACTCCAGGCCGTAGACGGACTTCAGGCCCACCAGGCCCTGCTGCCGGGTCTGGAACTCCGGCGAGGCACCTATGACCAGGTCCTTCGCGATGGACTTGAGGTCCGCGATGGAGGAGTCGGACGTGAGGTTGTACTTCTTCGCGGTCTCCGCGTTGAGGGTGACCGTGTCCTTGTCCTCGGCGGCGGCCGGGTCGAGCAGCGTCAGCTTGGTGTCGAGCTTGGCGTCGATCGCGGCCGTGGTCGCGGCGAGGGTCGCCGGGGTGGCCTTCGGGTCGAGGTAGGCCAGCAGCGCGCCGTTGTACTCGGGCAGCACGGTGATCGTGCCGTTCTTCAGCAGGCCGTAGGTCGTCTCACGGCTGCCGATGTTCGGCTTGTAAGTGACCTTGACGCCCTTGGCCTTGAGAGCCTCGCCGTAGATGTCGGCGATCAGGATGCTCTCGGCGAAGTTGTTGGAACCGACGACGACCGTGTCGCCGCCGGCCTTGCCGCCCGAGAGCGGGTCGTCGGACTTGCTGTCGGAGGACGAACCACATCCCGTGACAAGCGCAGCCGTCGCGGCGAGCGCGATGGCGGCCGCGCCGGGGTACCTAGTGCTGGACCAGCTGTTCTTCGCTTTAGAAGTCACAATTCCCGTTCCGGGTTTGGATGTTGGCACAGGCGTGCAGGCATGGCTGTGGCGTCCACGCGCGGGGCGTGAACACCGCACTCCGCTGATCCAATCCAGCCGGTTCTTGGTCAGTCAAGAGAACTCTGGTCACCGATTGGCCTCAATGGGTGCCCAATTGTGAAGGCAACGTAAACAGACCGGTCACGAACACGGGCGCTTTGTGATTGATTCTTGACGTAGGGCGACGCACTTGATCGTTCAAAGAGACGGTAGTCTCCCCGGAGTTGGCGTCGGTCACAGCGGTGTGCGGGGGCCGCTGGGATCAAAAACAGTCACGTGTGTCGCTGCGCGTACCGTGACAACACCCCACGAAGGAGGCCTGGTGTCCATACGGGGCTTCGCAGACCGTTGGCCCTTCAGGCGCAAGCTCAATCTGCTCGTCGGCGTACCCCTCGCGGTGGTCGCGGTGCTGCTGGCGTATCTCATCTCGGATGAGGTCGGGCAGTCGACGGACGCGAGCGACGCGGCCCAACTGGTGCGTGACAGCGGGCAGGTCGCCCAGCTGGTGAACCTCGTGGAGGCGGAGCACCAGCAGGCCATCCTGCTCTCCGTCCGCTTCGAGGCCACCAACGACGGCGGCACACCTTCACAGACCGCCTACCGCAAGGCCCAGATGGCCGTGGACAAGCAGGTCGAGAAGGTGCGCGACACCTTCGGCGACCGGCTGCCGGCCAGCGAGGCCCAGGCCCTGAGGGAGATCAACGGCCTGCAGACCCTGCGTGACACCGTCGCGCAGAGCTATCTGCCCGCCGACAACATCGACCCGGCGTACACCAGCGCCTCCGACGGTCTGATCGACGGGCTCGACCTCGAACACAACGCGAACCTCGCCACCACCTTCACCGGCAACCTGCTGGACTCCGTGCTGCGGGCCGATGCCGCCCACAGCTCGTTCGAGACCAGCGTGTTCTCGGCGACGACCGGTGACAGCAACGCACTCATCGAGTTCAACAACGCCGTCGGCTCCTACGACCTCTACACCTACCAGGCGGCCAGGTTCGCCCGGTTCGCCACCGAGGACCAGGCCGACCAGCTCGCCGGGATCGAGCACACCCCGGCGCAGCGGCTGATCGCCGAGGCCTACGCCGAGCTGCAGATCGACCCCAGCGGGCTGCAGGCGGAGACGCCCGGCGCCGTCCGCAAGGCCTTCGCGGACGCCATGAGCGACTACCCCTCCTACCCGCAACAGGCCGCGGGCCGGCTGAAGATCACCGGCTCGCTCATCGACCAGATCGCCGTCCGCGCCGACAGCGCGTCCTCCTCCGCCTTCTGGCGCGCCGGACTGCTGCTGAGCCTCTCACTGCTCGGCTTCGTGCTGTGGCTCGGCTTCGTGGTGATCGTGCGCCGCTCGGTGGTCCGCCCCGTGCAGGCGCTCACCGTTGCCGCGAAGCAGGTCGCCGACGTCGCGGGCCGTGAACTCGCCCGCGTGGCCGACGACGACGCCGAGGACGACGGGCCACCGCTGCTGCGGGACATGCCGGTCACCGCGAAGGACGAGATCGGCGACCTCGCCGAGGCCTTCAACCATGTGCAGACCACGGCCGCCGCGCTGCTGGCCCGCCAGGTGGTCAGCCGGCGCAACGTCGCCGAGATGTTCGGCAACGTCGGCCGCCGCGTCAGCAACCTGACGACCCGCCAACTCGCCCTGATCGACGCGGTGGAGCGCGGCGAGACCGACCCGGCACTGCTGGAGCGCCTCTACTCCATCGACCACATCGCCGTCCGCCTGCGCCGCAACGCGGACAGTCTGATGCTGCTCGCCGGCATCCGCGAGACCGTGCTGGACGGCGGACCCACCGAACTCACCAACGTCGTACGGGCCGCGCTCGGCCAGATCGAGGGCTTCCAGCGGGTGAGCCTGCGGGCCGACACCGAGGTCATGGTGGAGCCCGACATCATCGGCGACCTCACCCTGATGGTGGCCGAACTCCTGGAGAACGCGGTCTCGTTCTCGCCGGCGGGCAGCCCCGTCGAGGTGGTCGTACGGACCGACGGCGACGACGCGCTGATCGTGGTCGCCGACCACGGACTCGGGATGAGCGCCGACCGGATCGCCGAGGAGAACGCCCGGCTGATCCGCCGCGAGCGTCTCGACCTGGTGCCGACGAAGGTGCTGGGCCTGTTCGTGGTCGGCACGCTCGCCCGCCGCTGGGACATCGACGTCACCCTCGCCCGCACGCCGGGCGGCGGTGTGACGTCCGAGATCACCATCCCGGCGACGCTGCTGCTGCGCATGAGCGCGCTGGCCTCCGGCGGTCCGGGAGCACACGCGGGGCCGGACAAGGCGCTCACGTCCGCCGGCGCGGGGTCGGGTGCCGTCGACCCGGCCCAGGACCACGCCCGTCCGGCCCCTTCCTGGGCCGCCTCGGACTCCGGTCCACGGCCGTCGATCACCCTGAGCAGGCCCGAGCCGAGCACACCCGAGCACATGCACGCCGATGACGAGCCCACCCCGCTCCCCCGCAGGGTCTCCCGGTACGAGACGGCACCGAGGCCCGCCGCGGCGGCCCCGCCCGTCACCACCCACCACGCCCCGGCGGACGAGTCCGCCACCGCCCCCGACGACGCCGCCGGAGGCTCCCGGCCGCTACGGCGCCGGGTCCGGGGCGCCACCCTACGTACGGGCGCCGACGACGCCGCCCAGCAAGCCGCCCGGCAGGCCCCCCGGCCCGCCGACGCGGACGCCGTCCGCTCGGCCCTCGAAGAGTTCGAGGCAGCCGTGGAGCAAGCGCATCGCGACAGCGACACCCTCACGGGCCTGCGCCTCCCGGACGCGAACCACCCGCACGACCAGAACCACCTCCCGAAAGGAGCGGAGCAGTGAGTACGTCGACAGGTGACACTCCCACGGGGGGCACCACGCCGGCCGATCTGCAGGCAGCGGCGGCCGATTTCAACTGGCTGCTCAACCGTTTCGCGACAGAGACCGCGGGCGTCGTCGACGCCATCGCGGTGTCCTCCGACGGCCTGCTGATCGCCGTGGCGGAACTGCGTGAGCACGCCCACTCCGAGCGCCTCGGGGCCATCGTCTCCGGCATCACCAGCCTGGCCGCCGGCGCCTCCGGCAACTATGGTCTCGGCGGCCTGAACAAGGTCATCATCGACCTGGAGGGCGGCCACGTCCTCGTCTCCGCGATCGGCAGCGGCGCCGTCCTCGGCGTCGTCACCGACAAGGAGGCCAAGCTCGGCAACATCGCCTACGAGATGACGCTGTTCGCCAACCGTGCCGGTTCCGCGCTCAACCCCCAGCTGGTGCTCCAGCTGAAGAACAGCGTCGGCGCCGCTTCGGCTCGGTGACCGGTCCCCGACCGGTCGAGAGAGGAACAGCCACTCATGCCCGACGGCCGCACTCCGAGCGGTGCCGGCGCGGACGGGGCCACACCCCCGGGTCGCGATCCGGTGCGCAAGCCTTCCGCCGTACGGCCGTTCCTGGTCACCGCCGGCCGGGTGGCGGGCGCGGACGCCGCCGCCTCCGGGCGGCCGATCCCGGTCGAGACCCAGGTGGTGGCCACGGCCGCCGGTCTTGAGGTGCTCGACCGGCTCTCCTTCGAGCAGCACGACATCGTGGCCGCGTGCCGGCAGCCGCAGTCCCTCGCGGAGATCGCGGCCCGGCTGCGGCTGCACCTGAACGTGGTGCGGGTCCTCGCCGAAGACCTGCGTGCCGCCGGGCAGTTGACGGTGCACGTGCCCAACTCCGACATCACCCATGACGCAACCGTCCTGCGAAGGGTCATCGATGGCCTCCGCGCCATCCCCAACTCCCGGGGAGTACTCCGTGACACCGACTGAACCGGTCGCCCGCGGTGCGGCTGCGCAGACCGTCGTACGACCGCCGCTGCCGGTGAAGATGGTCGTCGCGGGCGGCTTCGGCGTGGGCAAGACCACCACCGTGGGCGCGATCTCCGAGATCGAGCCGCTCACCACCGAGGCCGCGATCACCGAGGTCGCGGCGGGCGTGGACGACCTGTCCCACACCCCGCGCAAGACCACCACCACGGTGGCGATGGACTTCGGCTGCATCACCATCGACCCGACCCTGAAGCTGTATCTGTTCGGTACGCCCGGGCAGGACCGGTTCGGCTTCATGTGGGACGACATCGTGGAGGGCGCGGTCGGCGGTCTCGTCATCGTCGACACCCGCCGGCTCGACGACTGCTACGCCGCGGTCGACTACTTCGAGCACAAGCAGATCCCGTTCGCGGTCGCCCTGAACGCCTTCGACGGCAAGATCGAGCACTCCCTGGACGAGGTCCGCTGGGCGCTCGACGTCAACGAGCGGGTCCCGGTGATCGCGTTCGACGCGCGCGAACGCGGCTCGGTGCGGGACGCGCTGCTGGTCGTACTGGAGTTGGCGCTGGCGCGCACGGAGAACTGAGGGAACGGGGAGAGGGGGAGGGCAACGGGCCCTCCCACACCTCTTCCCGGGGGTACCGCTTCTTCCTCGATCCTCTTCCGCCTGACCGTCACCGCCTGACACCCCGTGAGCCCCGGAGGAGACCCTCCGGGCTCAGTCGCTGGTCGGGGGTATGTGAGGGGGCGTCACCGGGCGGGTGTGCAGCGGTGGTGGGGGCAGGTGCAGCGGGGGACAAGGAGGATCCCACCGCCGCCCGGTAGCGGTACGTCCTCGGTCTGCCGGCACTCGCGGTGCAGGTACTCATAGCCCGGCTGGTGGGCGACCGCGCACTCGGCGGACATGGTCGAGGTGTCCACGCTGTCCGCGTTCATCAGAGGATGCCGCCGCTGCTGGCCGCATTCAGAGCGCGGGTCCGCTCCTGCAGGGCCGTGAGGCGCTCCTCGTCCGTGGCCAGGCGGACGAGAGCGGGGTCGGCGTCCCACTCCCGCCCGCCGGTCACCGGACGCAGTTGTACGTACGGGCCCTCGTGCCCCATGACATAGCCCAGTTGGTCTCTTTCCGAGTCTCGGACCAGGGCGTCCTTCGGCTGCCGTTCCTCTGCCATCACTCAAGGCCCCCTCGCCGAAGTGCGATTGTCAGGCGATCGGCCACATCGGCGTGGATGCGCCCCAGTTCGACGAGCTTCAGGTCGGGCGACGCTGCGTCGACCCTGAGGGAAGGGAGGACGATCCCGGCCTCGGTGAGCGCTGCGCGCAGGGACTCCACTGCTTCGTACGGGTCGACGTCTGGTTTCTTCGTTGCCATGAACCGGACGCTAGAAGTGGGGGCCGGCCGGCGTTACGCTGTTTTCTCATGTTTGCTCAATGCCTCATCGAGATTGCTGACATTTTCTCCTGAGGCCTGCCCGACCCCGTAGTGCCGAGCCGAGGCCCCGGCCATGCTGATTGGATCAACCCCCTGGAAGGGAGAGCGTCCATGGCTCGTCAGTTGCGCTTCACCGGAACGGACAGCAAGGTCGACGGTTGCCCCGCCCTGCACACAGACGAGGGAACCGGCTAGATCGTCGTTCAGGGCACTCCGGTCACCGACCCTCAGGACCTCTCACAGCTCCAGCACTTCGGGCCGGACGAGGCAGCGGTGGTCGTGCCGCGCGAACTGCTGGTGAACTGGGGACCGAAGGAGATGGAGCGGGTGCCCGAACTGGTCGGCCGGGCCACCTTCCGGCGTCTCTTCGAGACCTTCGAACACACCGCCTGGCGCCTGGAGACGCGGCGTGGCTACGCCTCCGACCGTCAAGACCCTGACTTTCAGGCGTTCTTGGCCACCGGGTCCTCGCCCTGCGACCCCGACGAGCCGTGGTTCGTCAACATCAAGGCCCGGACCGAGGCTGGAAAGACCGTCGGCCGTGTGCGCGTCGCCGACAACCCGCCCACCACGGAACAGCTCTTCCTGCTCGACTACGCCCGGCACAACGCGGCTGTCGGCGAGGACATCCGTTACCTGTGGCGCGAGGACGCCGACCGGGCCCAACTGCCCGCCGAGGACTTCTGGATCTTCGACTCGCGCCTGGTCGCCCTGCTGCACTTCGACAAAGCTGACAACCTGCTGAACATCGAGCTGATCACCGAACCGGCCGAGGTCGTGCGGTACGCCATCGTGCGTGACACGGCGATGCATCTCGCGGTGCCGTTCGATCAGTTCGCCGCGCAGGTGGCCCCGACCGAGTAGCGCGGGTGACCGGTGAGCACTGACTACCAGCAGGCACGGGAGGCGCTCGGGGCGCGGCTGCGCGAACTCCGCTTCTCGTGCCCCGGCGGCCGGCTCACCGGTCGGCAACTCGCACAGCGTCTCGGCTGGCCGGGCTCCAAGGTCAGCAAGCTGGAGAACGGCAGGCAGACGGCCACCCCCGAGGATCTCCAGGCATGGGCCGATGGAACCGAGCAGCCGGACCTGTATCCCGAACTCGCCGCCCGTCTGGCCGGGTTCGAGTCCCACATCAGGTCATGGCGCCGAGCCCTGGCGAACGGCTTCAAGCCGCTGCACGAGGGGCTGAGCGCCGAGATCGAGCGCACCTCGGAAATGTGGATCTGGGAAGAGTCGGTGGTCCCCGGGCTGTTGCAGACCCCCGAGTACGCCCGCCACGTTGTCCAGCGGTACTCGGAACTGCTGGGCGGAGCCAACGACATCGAGGCCGCTGTGCGCTCCCGGGCGCAGCGACAGGAGTGGCTGTACCGCCCTGGGCGCAAGCTGCACGTGCTGATGTGGGAAGCGGCCTTGCGGTCGCTGATCTGCCCGCCCTCCGCGCTGGCCGCCCAGCTCGACCGCCTCACCGGGATGCTTGGGATGGACACCGTTGAGCTGGGCATCATCCCGTTCACCGCCTCGGTGAAGATCGTGCCTGCCAACGGCTTCTGGGTTCTGGACGGCCGTCTCGTCGTCGCCGAGGACTGGCACGCCGAACTGTGGTTGGACGACGACGACAACATCGCCTTGTACTCAAAGGTCTGGCGCACCCTCCGAAAGTCCGCGGTCTATGGCCCCGACGCCCATAACGTCATCAATGCCGCCCGCCGTTCTCTCAACTCCCGCTGAGGCCCCAGGCTGACCCGTTGTCGTCACCCTGAGCTTGTCCCGCTCTACCGGACACGGACCAGCCAGTGTGGGTGCCCAACCTCGTGCCGCCGCAGCGAATTGAGGGCGGGATCGACCCCCGCCTCCTCACCGAGGAAGAAGCGGTACCCCCTAGAAACGGGGGTGCCCTCTCCTTTTGCTTGCGGCGGAGCTCAGTTGCTCCTACGAACCCCCGGCGACACCGCGAGCCGTGCGATGCCCCAGAAGAGTCCGAGCGTCACCAGTGCCATCCCGGCGACGAGGGTGGCACCGCCGACGACCTTCTCGTAGTTCCGCTGGTAGAGGCCGTCGATGATGTAGCGGCCGAGGCCGCCGAGGCTGACGTAGGCCGCGATGGTGGCCGTGGAGACGATCTGGATGGCCGCCGAGCGCAGGCCGCTGAGGATCAGCGGGAGGGCGACCGGGAGTTCCACCTGGAGGAGGATGTTCGCCTCGTTCATGCCCATGCCGCGGGCCGCGTCGACCGGTGACGGGTCGACGGAGCGCATCGCCTCGTAGGTGGTGACCAGGATCGGCGGTACGGCGAGGACGACCAGCGGGATCATCACCGGGACCAGGCCGAAGCCGATCAGCACGAACATCAGCACCAGCAGGCCGAAGCTGGGCAGGGCGCGGGCGGCGGTGGCGATGAGCGAGAGGGTGTTGCCGCCGCGCCCGGTGTGGCCCGTCAGCAGGCCGACGGGGAGGCCGATGGCGGCGGCGATGGCGAGCGCGATCAGCGAGTACCGGACGTGCTCGGCGAGGCGGGTGGGGATGCCGTCGTAGCCGTGCCAGTGGGTGCTGTCGCTGAAGAACAGGTTGATGTAGTGGAGTACGTTCACCGGGCTGCGTCCTCCAGTACGAGTTCGGCCGGTTCCGGCCGGTCCTCGGCGGGGCGGGCCTTGCGGGTGCCGCGCGGCATCCAGGGCGTGAGGAGCAGGCGTACGCCGACCAGGACGGCGTCCACGACGATGGCGAGGACGGCCGTGGTGATCACGGAGAGCCAGATCAGCCGCGGCTGGTGGTAGATCTGACCGTCGTTGAGCAGGTTGCCGAGGGCGCCCTGGTTGCCGATCAGCATGCCGACGCTGACGAGGGAGATGCTGGACACGGTTGCCACCCGCAGCCCGGCGATGATCGCGGGCACGGCGATCGGCAACTGCACCTGGAGGTACCGGCGTACGGGCCCGAGGCCCATCGCGGTGGCCGCGTCCAGGGTCTCCTGGGGCACCGAGCGGACGCCGTCCACGATGGCCGGGACGAACACCACGAGGCTGTAGACGCCGAGCGGGATCATCACGGTGGTCTCGGTCTGGCCGGTGTAGTCGATGAGGACAACGAAGAACGCCAGCGAGGGAATCGCGTAGAGCACGGTCGTCACCCAGAGCACCGGCGGGTACAACCAGCGCAGCCGCACGCAGAGTTGGGCGATGGGCAGCGCGACCACGAGCCCGACGAGGACCGGGATCACGGCCTCGCGCAGGTGCAGGCCGATCAAGCCGAGGTAGCTGTTCTGGAGGTCGCTGGGGATGCGGAACCAGTCGTTCATCCGGCGACCTTCGCGCCGCTGCGACCCGCCGCGTGCGCGCTCCGGATCGCCTCGCCCACGGCCCCCTGCGAGACGACGCCGACCACGCGCCCGGTGCCGTCCACGCCGACCGCCCATCCGGTGGGCGACAGCACCGCTCCGTCGAGCGCGGCCCGCAGCGAGTCCTTGCCGGCCTCGAACGGGCGGCCGTAGGCGAGGAGTTGAGCGGTGTCGACGGCTCCGGCGGTGAGCGCGCCCGGCTCGCTCCAGCCCAGCGGCTTGCCGTCCAGGTCGGTGACGAGGAGGTACGGCACGTCGGCGGTGGTGCGTTCGGCGATCTGCTCGGCGGTGGAGTCGACGGCGATGATCGGGGAGGTCTTGAGGTCGAGACCGGCCGAGGAGAAGAAGGAGAGCCGGCGGATGCCGCGGTCGGCGCCGAGGAAGTCCTCGACGAAGGCGTCCGCGGGGTCGGACAACAGCTCGGCGGGCGGGGCGAATTGGGCGAGCTTGCCGCCGGTGCGCAGCACCGCGACCATCGTGCCGAGCTTGATGGCCTCGTCGATGTCGTGGGTGACGAAGACGATCGTCTTGCCCAACTCTTCCTGGAGCCGCAGGAGTTCGTCCTGGAGTCCCTTGCGGACCACGGGGTCGACGGCGGAGAACGGCTCGTCCATCAGCAGCACCGGCGGGTCGGCGGCCAGCGCACGGGCGACGCCGACGCGCTGCTGCTGGCCGCCGGAGAGCTGGTACGGGTACCGCTTGGCGAGGGCGGCGTCGAGGCCGACCCGTGCCATGAGTTCGGTGGCCCGCGCCCTGGCCTTCTCCTTGCCCCAGCCGAGCATGCGGGGCACGGTCGCGATGTTGTCGACGATCGTCCGGTGCTGGAAGAGCCCGGCGTTCTGGATGACGTAACCCATCGACCGGCGCAGCGTGTTGACCGGCTGCTTGGTGATGTCCGCGCCGTCCAGGGAGATCGCGCCCTCGCTGGGGTCGATCATCCGGTTGATCATGCGCAGGGTGGTCGTCTTGCCGCAGCCGGAGGGGCCGACGAGGACGGTGATCGAGCGGTCCGGTATGTCCAAGGACAGTTGGTCGACCGCCACCGTGCCGTCCGGGTACCGCTTGGTGACTGAATCTATCCGTATCAAAACGCCGAATACCCTTCGGGTTTGGCAGAAACTGCCCGTTCTCGGCCACGGTCGCAGGCCACTGGGGGCAGAGTCTAGACCGCGAGTGTTGCGGGAACTTGGCGGGATCCGGCTCGGAGTGACCGATCGTGATCGGTGGTCGGCGGCCGGAAAGCGCTGTTGACCGGCCGGTAGCCGCGTACGACCTTGATGGTCCAGGCCGACCACGCCTCCTTCCTGCGCTCGCACGGCGATCCCACCGAGTCCGCCGAGCTGACGGCCTCGGTGGCCCACGGCGACCGGGCCGCCGGGGCCCGGCTGATCGAGCAGGCGCTGCGGGGCATGACGAACGCCGTGGGTGCCGACCATCCGCTCGTACGGGCCTGCGAGGACGCGCTGGCGACCGGAGCGGAGGAACCACCCGACTGGGACTTCGAACCCCAGCCCATCTGAAGACGCCCTTCGAAGCCCCCGGCACCCCGTCCGAACTGCCTTTCCGGGCCCCAGCATTGGGGCCCGGCCTGAGGGCGCTGTGCACAACCTGTGAGTCCGCTGATTCTCATCGGCCGCTCAGTGAAGGCTCAGTGACCGCACAGACAGCACCCGGATCGTCACCGTCATGAACGAACAGAACGCGGGAGGCGTCCGGCAGCGGTCGGTCGAGATCGTGGTGCCGGTGTACAACGAGGCGCACGTCCTCGCCGGCAGCATCGGCCGTCTCCACGCATACCTCGAAACGTCCTTCCCGTTCCCGTTCACGATCACCGTGGCGGACAACGCGAGCACCGACGCCACCTGGCAGGAGGCGCTCGACCTCACCCAGCGGCTGCCGCACGTGCACGCCGTGCACCTCGACGCCAAGGGCCGGGGCCGCGCGCTGAAGCAGGTGTGGAGCCGGTCGGAGGCGGACGTCGTCGCGTACATGGACGTCGACCTGTCCACCGGTCTGGAGGGCTTCCTCCCGCTGGTCGCTCCGCTTCTCTCCGGCCACAGCGACGTGGCCATCGGCAGCCGCCTGCACCGGCAGTCGGCGGTCCAGCGCGGTGCCAAGCGCGAGTTCATCTCCCGCTCCTACAACCTTCTCCTCAAGGCAGGCCTCGCCGCCCGCTTCTCGGACGCGCAGTGCGGCTTCAAGGCCGTCCGTACCGAGGTGTTCCGAGCGCTCGCCCCGCACATCGAGGACACCGCCTGGTTCTTCGACACCGAACTGCTCGTCCTCGCCCAGCGCAACAAGCTCCGTATCCACGAGGTCCCGGTCGACTGGATCGACGACCCGGACAGCCGTGTCGACATCGTCCGCACCGCTCTCGACGACCTCAAGGGCATGCGCCGGATGTTCAAGAAGTCCGTCACCGGCCGCGCCCGCATCGCCGCCGTACCCCGTCGCACCCGCACCACCACCCCTGTCCTGCCCGTCGGGGCGCCCGCCTCTTCCGCGGAACACCTGGAGTACGCGTCATGACGACCCTCGCCCCGCCCCCCAGTCAGGAAGACGCCCGGCGCTCGCACCGGGCGGCCCCGCCCGCCGACGGCGGTGTCTCGGCCCGCGCCAGAAGGCTCTTCACGGGCCCGGAGGAGGACCCGCGCTGGGCCCGCCCGGCCCTGTGGGGCATCCTGCTGCTGGCCACGGCGCTCTACGCCTGGAACCTGACCTCGATCACCGGCAACACCTTCTACGACGCGGCCGTCTACAGCGGCACCAAGAGCTGGAAGGCATTCTTCTTCGGCGCGCTCGACTCCGGCAGCTTCATCACGGTCGACAAACCACCGTTCGCCCTCTGGGTGATGGGCCTCTCCGCCCGCGTATTCGGTTACGGCACCTGGCAGTTGATGCTCCCGATGATCGCGGCCGGCACCGGCTCGGTCGCCCTCCTGTACCGGCAGATCAAGCGGGACTTCGGTCCGATCGCGGGCACGATCTCCGCACTGGTCCTCACCCTCACCCCGATCACGGTGGCCATCACCCGCGACACCAACCCGGACCCGATCCTCGTCCTGCTGATGATGCTCGGCGCCGCGGCCCTCATGAAGGCCGTCCGCAACGGGAAGTTGATGCCGCTGGTGTGGTCGGCGGTCGCGATCGGCTTCGCGTTCAACACCAAGATGATGCAGGCGTACGTCGTCCTGCCCGTGTTCTTCCTCGTCTACCTCTGGGCGACGAACGTCTCCCTCGGCAAGCGCATCCGCAACCTCGCCGTCGCCACCGTCGCGCTGATCGTCTCCAGCGCCTGGTGGATGGTGATCGTCGACCTGATCCCGGCCTCCTCCCGCCCCTACATCGGCGGCTCCACCGACAACACGGTGTGGGACCTGGTCATCGGCTACAACGGCTTCGGCCGCATCTTCGGCGCCAGCTCCTCGGTCGGCTCGCAGGGCAACGGGGCCTCGTTCGGCGGCAGTTCGGGCCTGTACCGGATGTTCAACGAGATCATGGGCGGCCAGATCTCCTGGCTGATCCCCTTCGCCGCGATCGCGCTCGTCGGCGGTCTGGTGCTGCGTGGCCGCGCTCCCCGTACGGACGCCAAGCGGGCCGCGCTGATGCTCTGGGGCGGTTGGTTCGTCCTCCACTTCCTGACCTTCTCGCTCGCCGAGGGCACCTTCCACCCGTACTACGTCACCGCCATGGCGCCCGGTATCGCGGCCCTGGCCGGTGCGGGCGGGGTGCTGCTGTACCGCGCCTTCCGTGAGGGCTCGGCGGCGAAGTGGGCCTGGGTGCTGCCGGCGGCGATCGCGGCCAGCTCCGTCTGGGCGGTCGTCCTGCTCCAGCGGGTCTCCGGCTCCGGCACGGTGTACACGGTCGCGGAGATCGTCGTCGCCGTGGCGGGTATCGCCTCCGTACTCGGCCTGCTGGTCGGCCGGTTCACCAAGCGCCACCGCCTGATGGGCTTCGCGGCGCTGGCCGCAGTCGTCGCCCTGCTCGCCGGTCCCGCGGCCTACTCGGTCTCGGCGGCGACCTCCTCGACCAACGGCACCAACCCGACGGCCGGTCCCAGCACCGGCGGCGGAATGGGCGGCGGTGGTGGCGGTATGGGCGGCGCACCGAGCGGCGGGACCACGGGCAAGTCGGGCAGCGCGCCCAGCGGTTCGGGCTCCGGTTCCGGCAAGATGGGTACACCTCCGTCCGGTACGGCTCCCTCGGGCAGCGGTTCCTCGACCGGCAAGACCGGGACGACCGAGGCAGGCACCGGGTCCGGCTCGACCTCCAAGTCCACGTCCGAGTCCGGTACTCAGCAGGCCGGCGGCGGTATGGGCGGCGGCTCCCAGGTCTCGTCCGAGATGATCACGTACCTCAAGAAGCACCAGGACGGCGCGACTTGGCTGCTGGCGGTGTCCACCGACCAGACGGCGTCCTCGATCATCCTGGAGTCCGGTCAGCCGGTGATCTCCATGGGCGGCTGGTCCGGCAGCGACAACGCGATGACCCTCGCCAAGCTCAAGTCCCTGGTGAAGTCCGGCAAGTTGCACTACATCATCGTCAGCAGCGACGGCGGCCAGGGCACCAACTCCGCGATCGCCACCTGGGTCAAGGCCCACGGCACGGCGGTCAAGTCCTCGGCGTACAGCAGCAGTTCCTCTACGACCTCGACCTCATCGTCGTCGACGAGCAGCGGCCTGTACCGCCTGGACGCCTCCGACGTCAGCTGATCCATTCCCCCGCACCACTCCTCGAGCCACATTTCCCGACAGGAAGGGCCGCCGGTAACCCGGCGGCCCTTCCGCATGTCGTGGGTGAAACAGCCGTAACTCTAAGCAGCCACCGCAGTCGCGACCGGAAATCCCTGCGTACGGCGGACCCGGCGCTCGGCGTCGACCGCGAACACCTCGCAGCCGGGCCGGGCGGCGGCCCAGTCGACGCCCTCCGGGCCCATCGCGAAGGCCGCGGTGGCCGTGGCGTCCGCCTCCGTGAGCGAGGCGGCCACGACGGAGATGCTGAGGAGGCCGGTCGCCGGAGTGCCGGTGCGGCCGTCGACGATGTGGTCGCCGCGCTCGTAGCGCGCCGAGGTCGCCACCGCCCCGTCGGTCAACTCCAGGACCGTGCACAGCTGGTCGGCGTGCTCGGGGTGCCGTATGCCCACCCGCCACGGACCGCCGGCCACGACCACGTCGCCACCGGCGTTGAGGATGAAGCGCCGGGCGTCGGCGGCGGTGAGGAGTTCCGCCGCCCGCTGCACCGACCAGCCCTTGACCACCGCGCAGGGGTCGAGGGGCCGGCCGGGCAGCCGGACGTCGAAGGCGCCGCCGGTCGCGACCCGGTACTGCTCACAGAGGTCGAGGACCTCGGTCAAGTCGGCGCTGAGGTCCCGGAGTTGGAGCTCGCCGCGGTCATAGCGGCAGACCTCGCTGTCCGGGCGGAACGGGCTGAAGCGGGCGTCGACCTCGCGCAGCCAGGCGAAGAGCGCGTCCGCGGTCTCCTCCCCGATGCCCTCGTCGTCGACGCGCAACGACACCGGAAAGCCCATCACATGCTCAACTCGCCGCATTTCAGGCGCCCTTGGCGTCAATGGCGGCCTGGAGCGACTGGACGTAGGCGTCGCTGGTGATCGTGGCGCCGGACACCGTGTCGATCTTCGAACTCTGCGCCTTGAGGGTCTCCTCGATCAGCACCGGGACGGCCGCGGTGGTCTGCGGGTGGTTCGGCTGCTGGAGCATGCTGACGGCGCTGATCTTGTCGCCCTCGAAGGTCACCTGGACCTGCACGGTGCCCTTGTCTGTGTTGATCGCGGTGCCCTGGACGACCTTCTTCGAGGACGTGGACGGCGTCGACGAGGACCCGGACGACGACGAGGACGGGGACGACGAAGTGGCCGTAGGAGTCGGTGTCGAGACCGCCTCCGTGGTGGTCGTCGTGGTCGTCGTCGTCCCGATGGACGGCTCGTAGCGCCACACGGGGATCAGACCCGCGACGGACAGCACCAGGACAGGTATGACTCGCTTCACCGGGTACCTCCGAGGATGCCCCGACCTTCAGGCCGGGGAGGAATCGCGCTCCTGCGAAGCAGGGCAGGGAAAGCCGAAACGCTGTCAGGGCGATTCGGCGTCCGCAACGGCGGCGTCGCGCTCACCCTCCAGCCGGTAGACGATCTCGGAGTTGAGAGACCTGCGGGCGGACTTGGCCTGGGCGGTGAGCCACCGGTGCAGTTCCGCGGGGAGTCTGAGCGTGATCTTTGTTTCTTCATCCATGCCCCTAGCGTAGTTGTAGAGTGGTGGCATGACGACCCTGGAGGAAGCCGAGGATGCCGGATGCGCCGGTACACCTATCGGCTCCGCCTGTCGTCGACCGCCCGCACCGCACTGGAGGCGGAGTGGGCGCGCTGCCGGTGGATCTGGAACGAGTGCTGCGCCCGCTCCAAGAAGGCGTACGCCGACGAGGAGAAGTGCGGTCCGGCCCGCCTCGACAAGATGCTGACCGAGGCCCGCACCGCGAACGCCTGGCTGCGCGAAGGCAGTTCGGTACCGCAGCAGCAGACGATCCGCGACTTCGCCAAGTCCCGCGCCAAGGCCCTGAAGGACATCAAGGCCCGGCTGCCGCAGCACCAGCGGGCCGGGATGCCGAAACGCAAGAAGAAGCACGCGACCGACCAAACGCTGAACTACACGCAACGCGGGTTCCGTCTCAAGGACGGGCGGCTGCACCTCGCGGGCGGGATCGTGCTGAGTGTCGTGTGGTCGCGGGACCTGCCCAAACCGCCGTCCTCCGTCCGCGTCTACCGCGACAGCCTCGGCCACTGGTACGCCTCGTTCGTCGTGGCGACCACCACCGAGGCCCTGCCCGCCACCGGCCGGGTGATCGGCATCGACTGGGGAGTGAAGGAAACCGCGACCACCACCAGTGACGCCCACGACCTCCCGCATCCCCAGTACGGCAAGACCGCCACCGCCCGCCTCGCCCGCTGCCAGAAGCAGATGGCCCGCCGCTGTGCCCCCAGAGGCAAGCCGCAGTCCAAGGGCTACCGGCAGGTTCAGGCCCAGGCCGCGAAGGTCCACAAGAAGGTCGCCCGGCAACGGCAGGACACCGCCCGCAAGTGGGCCAAAACTGTCGTCCGCGATTTCGACCAGCTCGCGGTCGAAGACTTCCGCCCGAAGTTCTTGGCGAAGTCCACGATGGCCCGCAAGGCGGCGGACGCCGCGATCAGCACGACGAAGACGGCCCTGCTGGACATGAGCCGCAAGCACGGCCGGACCGTGCACCTCGTACACCCCGCGCACACCACCATGGACTGCGCACAGTGCGGAGCGAGAACCAAGCACGCACTTCCTCTTTCAAAACGTACCTACACCTGCACCGCGTGCGGAACCGCGTCCCCCAGGGACAAGAACTCCGCCCGCGTAATGCTCGTCCGGGCTGGTCTCAACCCGGCTGGTGCTGATCGTGTAAGAGCTGGCGGACCGCCGGTCCGCAGCCAACGTGAGCCAGGAATCCCCCACCTGTAGAGGTGGGGGAGGTTTCAAGATATGTCTCTCATCCCGCCAGGCTGAAGCGTTCGAAGTGGATCTGCTGCTTGGGCACGCCCATGTCGCCGAGGCTGCGCAGCACCGCGTTCATCATCGGCGGCGGTCCGCAGAGGAAGACGTCGCGGTCGGCGATGTCCGGTACGAGGCGGGCGAGTTCGCGCGGGGCGAGCTTGTCGGGGACGGGCGGGCCGGTGAGCAGGTGCAGTTCGGCGCCCTTGGCCCGGGCCAGCTCGGCCAGTTCGCCGTAGAGGACGGCGTCGCGTTCGGCGGAGACGCGGTAGATGACGACCGCGTGGCCCTCCAGGTCCTCCAGCAGGGCGCGGATCGGGGTGACGCCGACGCCGCCCGCGATGAGCACGGACTCCGTCTTCCTGCGGTGCAGGGTGGTGAAGGCGCCGTAGGGGCCCTCGGCGAAGACGCGGGTGCCGACCTTGAGGTGGCGCAGGGCCGCCGTGCCGTCACCGGCGGTCTTGGCGGTGAGGCGGAGGCGGGTGCCGTCGGGGGCGGCCGAGAGGGAGAAGGGGTTGGCCTGCCACCAGCGGTCCTTCGTCAGGAAGCGCCAGAGGAAGAACTGGCCTGCCTGGGCCGGGAGTTGGTGGAGGTCGCGGCCTGTGATGTAGATCGAGACGACGTTGTCGGACTCGGGGACCACCGCCTCCACCCGGAACTGATGGCGGAAGTTGCGCCACAGGGGCAGGACCAGCCGGCCCAGGGCCACCGAGCCGAGGGCGACGCCCCACACCGCGTACCAGTACGTCGTGGCGGCGGGCGACGCCGTGAACGTCGTACCGACCGCGACCTGGTGGGTGAAGGCGAGGACCACCGCGACGTAGGTGTAGAGGTGGATGAAGTGCCAGGTCTCGTAGGCGAGTCGGCGTCGCGCGTAGCGGGCGGAGGTCGCGCCGATGACGAGGATCAGGGCGAAGGCGACGAGCGCGCGCAGGATGCCCTCGGTGGTCTCGGCCAGGTCGACGACCTCGCCGACGGGCCCGGTGTCGGTGCCCTCCGCGTAGCCGAAGGCGATGAAGACGAGGTGCCCGAGCAGCGTCCAGAGCAGGGCGAAGCCCGTCCAGCGGTGCCAGGAGGTCATCCGGTCCATGCCGATGCGGCGGTCGAGCCAGGGCAGGCGGGCCACCAGCAGCAGCTGGAAGGCCATGACGAGCGCGCCGTAGAGGCCGAGGAGGCGGCCGATGACGATCAGCGTGTTCGACGCGAATCCGGCCTGGGCGAAGAAGACGGTCACCACGGCGACGTTCGCGGCCAGCACGGCGTACAGGCCCGTGCGGGCCACCACCCTGGGGCGTATCGCCGTGGGGGGCGCAGGGGGTGATTGGACGGTCGTCACGGACGGCAGCTCCTTGATCGGGTCCTGGGAGACGAGCTTGACCTCGGGGGGCTGTCGTTTTCCTGTCGGCCACCTTTCAAGTGCTTATCGATGCGGGTGTGGCGGTGCCGCGGGTCTGGCGTCCACCGGTGCGTGAAGCACTATGAGCAGGTGGAAAAAGTACGACTCCTCGTCGTGGACGACGACCCGCCGATCGCTGATCTTGTCGCGACGGTCGCCCGGTACGAGGGCTGGGAGGCCGCGTGCGCGTACTCCGGTGAGGAGGCGCTGACCGTGGCCGCCGAGTTCAAGCCGGACATCGTGGTGCTCGACCTGATGCTGCCCGGCCTGGACGGTTTCGGTGTGCTGGACCGGCTGCGGCGGTCCGGGACGATGGTGCCGGTGGTGTTCCTCACCGCGCGGGACGCGGTCGCGGACCGGGTCGCGGGGCTGACCCGGGGCGGTGACGACTACCTGGTCAAGCCGTTCGCGGTGGAGGAGCTGATGGCCCGGCTGCGGACCGTGCTGCGGCGCAGCGCCGGGCCCGGTTTCGCGCGCTCGGTGCTGCGGGTCGCGGACCTGACGATGGACGAGGACACGCGCGAGGTGCGGCGCGGTGACCACCTCATCACGCTCACCCCGACCGAGTACGAGGTGCTGCGCTATCTGATGCGCAAGTCGCCGACCGTGCTCACCAAGGCGCAGATCCTCGACCATGTGTGGGAGTACGGCTTCGGCGGCCGCTCCAATGTGGTGGAGCTGGTGGTCAGCCGCCTGCGCCGCAAGCTCGACGAGGGGCACGATCCGTTGATCCACACCGTGCGCGGCTTCGGCTATGTGATCCGGCAGGCCGCCGAATGATCCGACGACTGCGCCACAACTGGCGCCGGGTACGCCTGGGCACCCGGCTCGCACTGGGCGTGGGCGTCCTGTCCCTGATCGTGTTCGCGGTCGTCGGCACGGCCTTGACGATGTATATGCAGGACTATCTGCGACGCCAGGTAAGCGACCAGATGAAGCTCGTCCAGGTCGTCCAGTCCAAGGACGCCCAGGTCCACGGAATCGTCCAGGACAAGCCGTACTACGGCTGGTACACGGCGGTCTACGACGTCAAGGGGACGACCGCGACACTGCGCGAGCCCTCCGACGTACCGGACGACACCAGCGCGCTCACCGCCCTCGCCAAGACGATGGCGCACTCCACCACGGAGATCTCCCGCACGGTGACGATCGACGGCGAGGGCACCTACCGGCTGCGGGCCTGCCAGGTCGACCCGGGTGTGGTCCTGGTGAGCGCGGCCCCGCTGGCGGACGTGCAGGGCACGGTACGGCAGCTGGTCACGGTCCAGGTGGTGGCGTTCGCGCTGGCGCTGCTGGTGCTGGTGGTCATAGGGCGGAACCTGCTGCGGCGCGGGCTGCGGCCGCTCAGCGACATGGCGACGACGGCCCACGGCATCGCCTCGCACGACCTCACCGAGTCGGCGGCCCGGCTGCCGCTGCGCGCCGAGCGGGGCGACGGCGGGCCCGAGGTGGAGGAGCTGCGCACCGCGTTCAACACGATGCTGGAGCACATCGACGACTCCCTCGCGGTGCGCGCGGAGGCGGAGCAGCGGCTGCGCCGGTTCGTCGCGGACGCCTCGCACGAGCTGCGGACCCCGCTGATGTCGGTGCGCGGCTACGCGGACCTGTTCCAGTACGCGGCGGCGAACGTCCCCGAGGAGCGCGACAAGCACCTGGCCCGGCTGCGCGCCGAGGCCGCCCGCATGGGCATCCTCCTCGACGATCTCCTCCTGCTGGCCCGCCTCGACGCGGCGGACGTGGAGACTCCGCTGCGGCCGGAGGACGCGGACCTCGTGGAACTGGTCCACCAGGCGGCGGACGCCTTCCGCGCGGGGCATCCGGACCGCCCGCTGACGGTCGAGGTCGGGGAGGGCCCGGTACGGTTGCGCGTGGACCCGGTCCGCATCCGGCAGGTGCTGGACAACCTCCTCACCAACGCGGCCGTGCACACCCCGCCCGGCACGGAGGTGTCGGTGACGCTGTCGGTCGCGGCCGGCACGGCGTCGGTGCGGATCGCCGACGCGGGCCCCGGCATCCCGGAGGACGACCGGGCCCGGGTCTTCGACCGCTTCTACCGGGTCGACAAGGCCCGCACCCGGGACCGGGGCGGCAGCGGGCTGGGCCTCGCGGTGGCACGGTCGCTGGCGAAGGCGCACGGCGGCACCGTGGAGCTGACGTCCGAGCCCGGCGCGACGGTCTTCACGGTCACGATCCCGCTGGGGGCGGCTTCGTCCCGGTGACGATCCTGTCGGGACGGCTCCGTCCCGGTGACAATCGTGTCCGGGGCGGGCTCCGTCCCGGTGACGATCCTGTCCGGGACGGCTTCGTCCCGGTGAACGCGGGTAGCGCGCGCCTTCCTCGCTCTAGGCTCGGCGCCGGGCTTGTGCCACCATTACTGACGTGGCGTCACCTGAGGCTCAGGACACTCAACTGGCTCTGTCTCATCGCCAGTTGCCGCACCTCGAAGCCGGGAAGTCGCCGTCACATCCCGCGCCACACGTTGTCGTACGCCGCGTCCTCGACGCTCTTGCGCTGCCGTACGGCCTCCAGCTCCGTCACCGCGTCATGGACGACGGCGATGACCGTGTCCAGCGACTCGTCGGTGACCTTGGCGGAGTCCTCGTCCGACACCTCACGGATCCCGGCGGCGGCGGCGAGTTGGGCGAGGACGGGTTCGCCCTGGGCCCAGCGGTCCGCCGCGCGGCTGCGGGCCGGGGAGTCGACCAGGGCCGTCTTGCCGGTGCGCACCGGGATCCAGCGCCCGCGCTGCCGGGCGACCAGTCCTTCCGCCTCCAGCGCGACGAGATAGGCGGAGGAGAGACTGCGCCCCCGCCGCCACAGCCAGTCCTCGACGGACTCGTACGGCGTCTCCCGCACGAGCGAGGTCGCGGCCTGGTCCAACAGGCCGTCCTCCAAGGGGAGTTGGGGGTTCGGCACGATCAGGTCGCCGTCCAGCGTCACGGCTTCGGCGGCGATGAGGTCGATCACCTCCGCGCCGGCGAGCGCGAGCGAAAGATCACCCGTCTCGACCGGGCGGTCGGGTGCGACATCCATGGCGACGATCATCAGGTCACGCGGTGTGCTCATGGATGCCAACCTAGCGCGGCTTATGCGAGGAGGCATCGACACCCAACGTTTACATAATTCCGTCCCGCCGTCAGTGGTGTTTCGGGACTGTGAGCCTCTGATGAATAGCGGGGGCTTTTGGACCGCTTGCGCCACTGCGGTCCGAGTGGTGTGCCCTCTGAAGGAAATTGGCAGGGTTTTCGGTTGTTTGGGGACTGGTTTCCGGCTGGCCGGATCACTTCCCTGGACCGGTTGCTTACCTTGGCGTTGTTGACCGGCGAGTAACCGGGGGGCTAGCTTTCCATCAGCCATCTCGCGCCTCTGCGATTACATTCGGCGCCCCCGGCCGAAACCCCCCACCGTGCAGTTTCACCGTTTATTCGGAGAATCATGACGCCTGCCGCGCGCGCCGCCGAAACGATCATTGGAATCACTCCGTTCCATGAACCGGATGCCCGACTCGCGGCGGCTGTGAGCCGCGCCGGCGGGCTGGGGGTACTGGACCTGGGAATGGGCGACCGAAGAGCCAGAGAGGCCCTGGCCCGAATCCGACGCTGGTCCCCTGGCCCTTTCGGGGTACGGGTCGGACCCCACTGCCGGATCGGTCCCGCTGACCTCAAGGCAGGCGGTGGAGCCACCCCGCACACCGTCGTCCTCGCCCCGGGTGCTCCCTGGCAGGTGGGCGAGGTCGCGGCGGAGCACCGCGTGCTGGTCGAGGTCACCGACCCGGACCAGGCACTGGCCGCGGCCCGCGCCGGTGCGCACGGACTGATCGCCCGCGGTGCCGAAAGCGGCGGCCGGGTGGGCGAGTTGAGCACCTTCGTGTTACTCCAGCGACTGCTCGCCGAGCCCGGTGTGGACCTCCCGGTCTGGGCCTGCGGCGGCATCGGCCCCCGTACGGCAGCCGCAGCCGTGGCCGGTGGCGCCGCCGGGATCGTCCTGGACAGCCAACTGGCCCTGCTCGCCGAGTCGGGCCTCCCGGAGACGGCGGCTGCGGCACTCCGCTCGATGGACGGTTCCGAGACCACGCTGGTGGCCGGTCACCGGGTGCTGCTACGACGCGGCCCGGACGCCCCGCAGGTGCCCGCCGACCGCGTCTCCGAGCTGCTCGGCGCCCGCGACCCGCGCACCCAGTTGCTGCCGGTCGGCCAGGACGGTTTCCTCGCCGCGCGCTTCGCGGAACGCTGGGGCGACACGGGCCGTACGGTGCGCGAACTGACCGCCGCGGTACGGGAGTCGGTACGGGCCGAGGGCCCGGCCGACGCGCTGCGCGCCGGCTCCCCGATGAGCCGGACCCTCGGCACCCGGCTCCCCATCGCTCAGGGCCCGATGACCCGTGTCAGTGACCAGGCGGAGTTCGCCGCGGCCGTCGCCGAGGGCGGTGCCCTGCCGTTCGTCGCACTCGCCCTGTCGAGCGGCGAGCAGTCGCGTGCGGTACTGGCCGAGTCCCGCGCCGCCGTGGGAGACCGCCCCTGGGGTGTCGGGGTGCTCGGCTTCGCGCCCGAGGAGATGCGCAACGCCCAGCTCGAAGCGGTACGGGAGTTGAGGCCGACCCACGCGATCATCGCGGGCGGACGCCCCTCGCAGGCCGAGGCGTTGGAACGGTCCGGGATCTCCACCTTCCTCCATGTGCCCTCCCCGGGACTGCTCCGGCAGTTCCTGGACGCCGGGGTGCGCAGGTTCGTGTTCGAGGGCTCCGAGTGCGGCGGCCATGTCGGACCGCGCGGCAGCTTCCCGCTGTGGGAGGCCCAACTCGCCGTCCTGGACGACTTCTTGGCCAAAGCCGACCCGGGTACGGCCGAGCGCGTCGAGGTGTTCTTCGCGGGCGGCGTCCACGACGAGCGCTCGGCGGCGATGGTGGCCGCGCTCGCCGCACCGCTCACGGCACGTGGCGCCGCCGTCGGCGTACTGATGGGCACCGCCTATCTGTTCACGGAGGAGGCGGTGACGCGTGGAGCGGTCCAACCCCTGTTCCAGGAGCAGGTGGTCCGGGCCACGCGGACCGCGTTGCTGGAGACCGCGCCGGGTCACGCCACCCGCTGTGTGCCGAGCCCGTTCAGCGACAACTACCTTGAGTTCGAAGCCCAGTTGCGTGAACGGGGCGTGCCCGACCGGCAGATCTGGGAGCAGCTGGAACGGCTCAACGTCGGCCGGCTCCGCATCGCCAGCAAGGGCGTGGAGCGGGACGCGGCCGGTGCGCTGACCTCCGTGGACGAAGAACGCCAGCTCGCCGAGGGGATGTTCATGGCCGGCGAGGTTGCCGTGCTGCGTTCGGCGACCACCACGATCGACGCCCTGCACCGCTCGGTGACCGAGGAGGCCGCCGACTTCCTGGCCGAGAGCGCGCGAACTGTCCGCGCCCGCCTGGGAGTTGAGGAGACCTCCGAACCGGAGGCACCGGCCCCCCTGGACATCGCTGTCATCGGCATGGCGTGCATGTTCCCGCAGGCCCCCGACCTCCCCACCTTCTGGGCGAACATCCTCGGCGGGCGCGACTCCGTCGACGAGGTATCGCAAGACCGCTGGGACCCCGCCGTCCACTACTCGGCCGACAAAGACGGTGCCACCCCGTCGAAGTGGGGCGGCTTCCTGCCGCGCATCCCCTTCGACCCGCTGCGCTACGGCATCCCGCCGACCTCCCTCGGCAGCATCGAACCGGTCCAACTGCTGGCCCTCGAAGCGGCCCGGCGTTCACTGGAGGACGCCGGATACGGCGACCGGGGGCGGGAGTTCGACCGGGCGCGCACCTCCGTGGTGTTCGGCGCGGAGGCGGGCAGCGACCTGTCCAACGCGACGACGCTGCGTGCCGTACTGCCCTCCTACTACAGCAAGATCCCGCAGGGCATCGAAGAGCAACTCCCCACGCTCACCGAGGACTCCTTCCCCGGCATGCTCTCCAACGTCATCTCGGGCCGCATCGCCAACCGGCTCGACCTCGGCGGCGCCAACTTCACCGTCGACGCGGCCTGCGCCTCCTCGCTGGCCGCCGTAGACGTCGCCTGCAAGGAACTCGTGGGCGGCACCAGCGATGTGGTCCTGTGCGGGGGCGCCGACCTCCACAACGGCATCAACGACTACGTCCTCTTCTCCTCCGTGCACGCCCTCTCCCCCACCGGCCGCTCCCGCGCCTTCGACAGCTCGGCCGACGGCATCGCGCTCGGCGAGGGCGTCGCCTGCGTGGTTCTCAAGCGGCTCGCGGACGCGGAGCGGGACGGCGACCGGATCTACGGCGTCATCAAGGGAGTCGGGAGTTCCAGCGACGGCCGCTCCCTGGGCCTGACAGCACCGCGCCCCGAGGGCCAACGGGCCGCGCTGGAGCGGGCGTACCGCAACGCGGGCGTCTCCCCCGCCGAGGTCGGCCTGGTCGAGGCGCACGGCACCGGGACGGTCGTCGGCGACCGCACCGAACTCTCCATCCTCAGCGAGGTGTTCACCGAGTCCGGTGCGGAGACGGGCAGTTGTGCGCTCGGCTCGGTCAAGTCGCAGATCGGGCACACGAAGTGCGCCGCGGGACTCGCCGGTCTCATCAAGACCGTGCTGTCCCTCTACACCGGCGTCAAGCCGCCCACCCTGCACATGAAGCAGCCCAACTCGGCCTGGCAGCAGGACAGCAGCCCGTTCGTCTTCCACGCCCGGCCCCGCCCGTGGGCGGCTCCGGCCGAGGAACGCGTCGCGGGCCTCAGCGCGTTCGGCTTCGGCGGCACCAACTTCCACACGGTGATCCAGGCCCACGGCGACGCCGTACCGCCCGCGCACGGTATGGACGCGTGGCCCGCCGAGCTGTTCACCTTCCGGGGCGCGGACCGGGCGGCGGCGCGGCGGGGCGTCGAGGAGATCCTGAAGCTCGCGGAGACGGGTTCCTGGAAACTGCGCGACCTCGCACTGAGCGCGTCGCGACGCTCGGACGCCCGGCAGGAGCCAGTGCAGGTGGCGGTCGTGGCGCGGGACGCGGAGGAGCTGGTTGGACAACTGCGGCGGGCGCTGGCCGGTGAGCATGATCCGGTCGGCGGGATTCACCTGGCGGAGGCGGGACCCGAGGCAAAGGCCGGCGCCGGCTCGGACACAGGTGCCGCCACCTCCGCTCCCACCGGTGCCGGCAAGGTCGCCTTCCTCTTCCCCGGCCAAGGCAGTCAGCGCCCCGGCATGCTCGCCGACGTCTTCATCGCGTTCCCCGAATTGCAGCACTACCTGCACCTCGGCCGCGCCCACGCCGACGCGCTCTACCCGCCCACCGCCTTCGACGACACCGCCCGCGACCGCCAGCAGGCCGGTCTCACCGACACCCGGGTCGCCCAACCCGCCCTGGGCATCGCCGGGTTGGCCGCCCACGCCCTGCTCACCGAGGCGGGCGTACGGCCCGACATGGCGGCCGGGCACAGCTACGGCGAGCTGATCGCCCTGTGCGCGGCGGGCGCGATCGCGCCGGAGGCGCTGCTGGAGCTGAGCGCCGAGCGCGCGGCGGCGATCCTCGAAGCCACCGGCGCGGACGACCCGGGAACCATGGCCGCGGTGGCGGCCGGTGCCGAGGACGTCGAGCAGGCCCTGAAGACGGCGGGCGCACCGGACACGGTGGTCGTCGCCAACCACAACTCGCCCCGTCAGACGGTGATTTCGGGCCCCACGGAGGCCGTCGCCACAGCCGTACGCCTGCTGCGCGACGCCGGTCTCGGCGCCAAGCGCATCCCCGTCGCCTGCGCCTTCCACAGTCCCCTGGTGGCGGGGGCGGGTGCACGGTTCGCGGAGGCCCTCGCCCAACGGCCTGTGCTCACACCGGAGTTCCCGGTGTGGTCCAACCGCACGGCAGCCCCCTACGGCGAGGATGCCGACGCGGTCCGGGCCGAACTCGCCGCGCAGATAGGCTCCCCGGTCGGCTTCGTCGCGCAGATCGAGGCGATGTACGAAGCGGGGGCGCGGATCTTCGTGGAGGCCGGTCCCGGCTCCGTGCTGACGCGGCTGGTCGACCAGATCCTCGGTGACCGCCCGCACCGCACGGTCGCGTGCGAGCCCCGGCAGGACAGCGGGCTGCGCGGCTGGCTCGACGCACTGGCCCAACTGGCCGTCGCCGGGCTGCCGGTGCGGACCGGATGGCTGTTCAACGGGCGCGACGCCGTCGACGCGGCCCGGACCCCCGTGCCCTCGCGACCCGGCTGGACGGTCGACGGACAGCTGGTCCGTACCGCCGCCGGAGCACTCCTGCCCGGTGCCCTCGCACCGGCCCGACGCGTTGTGGAGACGACTGTGACGACGAACCCTCAGGACGGTGCCCCCGTCGAGGCGAACAGGGACGCGCTCATCTCCGAATTCCTGCGCACCAGCCGGGAGATGGTCGCCGCGCAACGGGACGTGCTGATGACGTACTTCGGCGCGGTGCAGGGGACGGTGCCTCAAGGAACCTGGGTTCCGGCGCCGGCGCCCGCCGTGATCGAGGCGCTGCCGCAGACACCCGCCCTGCCGGCGGCTGTCGAGACTCCGGCCGCTCAACAGCCCGCCGCGCAACCGGAGTCGGCCCCCGAGGCCGTCACCGAGGCCGACGTGCTCCGGGTCGTCCTGGAGATCATCAGCGAACGCACCGGCTATCCGGTCGACATGATCGAGCCCGACCTCGACCTGGAGGCGGACCTCAGCATCGACTCCATCAAGCGCGCCGAGATCGCCGGCGAACTGGCCCAACGTCTCGGCATCGGCGGCGGGATGGACGTCGCCTCGCTCGACGACGCCGAGTTGGAGGACCTGGCGAAGGCCCGTACGGCGGCCTCCGTCACGAGCTGGCTGTCGGCACGGCTGACGGAACCCGCGGCGGCGGAGGAAACGCCCCCGAGTGCCAACGCCCCTCAGGACACTTCCCCGAGCGCCCCGCAGGACCAGGTCACCGGCTCCGCGCCCAAGCGACTCCAACTGCGCCCGGTGCTGCTGCCGCACCAGGACAGCGACAACCCGACGGACCCGGCGTCCGTACTGAGCGGCCGACGCTTCGTCCTCTACGGCGACGGTGACAGCGACGCCACGGAGACGGTCGCGGCACGCCTCTCCTCGTACGGCGCCGACACGGTGACCGTAGCCCCGGAGCATCAACTCACCGACGCGGACGGCCAGGTGGACGGCGTCCTGTACCTCGCGCCGCTCACCGCATCGTCCCCGGTGCTGCCCGACGCGTTCCCCGTGTTCCAGGCCGCCCTGCGGTGCGGCCCGCGCCAACTCCTCGCGGTACAGGGCGCGGACGGCGGATCGGCGGGGCTGCACGGCCTGTTCCGTACGGTGGCGCGCGAGTATCCGGACACCACCGCCCGGGTAGTCGAGGTGACGGACACCGCACCGGCGGCCGTGGCCGACGCGCTGATCGCCGAACTGCTGGCACCCGACAGCGAGCCGGTGGTGCTCCGAACCCCCGCCGGACGGCACGGACTTGAGCTGACCGAGACACCGCTCGGCGCGCTCGCGACGAACGGTGCCGGACCGGCCGGTGACGGAGTCGCCGAAGCCTCCGCCATCGGGCTCGACCGCGACTCGGTGGTGCTGCTGGTGGGCGGCGCGCGGGGTATCACCGCGAAGTTCGCTGTCGCCCTCGCCGCGGCCTCCCGGTGCCGTATCGAACTCCTGGGCAGGACGGCCGTACCCGCAGGCCCCGAGGACCCGGCGACCGCGGGCGCCCGCACCCCGGCCGAACTGCGCGCCGCCCTCGCCGCCAAGGGCGGTGGACTCACCCCCGCCGAGATCAACCGCACCGCCGAACTCCTGCTCGCCCAGCGGGAGATCACCGCGACCCTGGACGAACTCGCGGCCCTCGGCAGCCAGGCCCGCTACCACTCCGTCGACTTCCGTGAACCGGACGCCGCGCTCCAGGCGGTCAAGGAGATCCACGCCGAACACGGCCGCCTCGACGGTGTCGTCTACGCGGCCGGCGTCATCGAGGACCGGCTGATCGCCGAGAAGACCACCGCGTCCTTCCAGCGGGTCTACGGCACGAAGACCCACGGCGCCGAGACGCTGCTGTCGGCGCTGGAGGAACTCCCCAACGGCCCTGCTTTCGCCGTCCTGTTCGGCTCCATCTCGGCTGTCCTCGGCAACCGGGGCCAGGTCGACTACGCCGCCGCCAACGACGCGCTGCAGAGTCTGGGCACCGCCTGGTCCGCCCGCACCGGGCACCGTGCGCTGACCGTGCACTGGGGTCCGTGGGCGCCCACCGGTGGCCATCACGGCATGGTCACCCCGGAGTTGGGACGCGAGTACGCCCGGCGCGGTATCTCGCTGATCGACCCCGAGGAGGGCACCGCGGCCCTGCTGCGCGAGCTCGCCTGGGGCGACGAGTCAGCAGGGGCCGTCGTCTACACCGCTTCGGGCTGGTAGCCATGACGGACCGTCAAGTGCCGGTCGCCATCGTGGGCATGTCGGTGCTGCTCCCCGGCGCCGCCGACCTCGACGCGTACTGGCGGAATCTGCTGGGCGGCACGGACGCCATCAGCGAGGTGCCGGACGGGCGTTGGGACGCGGACTACTACCGGCCGGACTCCACGAGCGGTCCGGCCGTGGCTGACCAGGTGTACTGCCGGCGCGGTGGTTTCGTGGACGAGTTGGCCGAGGTCGAGGTCACCCGGTTCGGCATCATGCCGAACTCGGTGCCCGGCACCGAACCCGACCAGCTCATCGCCCTCCACGTGGCGGCCGCAGCCCTCGCCGACGCGGGCGGCGAGTCCCGGCTGCCCGACCGGCGGCGCGTCGGTGTCGTGCTCGGCCGGGGCGGCTATCTCACCCCGGGTCTGGTCCGGCTCGACCAGCGGGTCCGTACGGCGGGCCAACTCGTCCGCACGCTGGGCGAGTTGCTGCCCGACCTGGACCCCGGCCAACTCGACCGCATCCGCACGGCGTTCACCGACCGGCTCGGCCCCGACAGTCCCGAGTCGGTCATCGGCCTGGTCCCCAACCTCGCGGCGTCCCGCGTCGCCAACCGCCTCGACCTGCGCGGCCCGGCGTACACGGTGGACGCGGCCTGCGCGTCCTCGCTGATCGCCGTCGACCAGGCAGTGACCGAACTCGCCGCCGGGCGCTGCGACTTGATGCTCGCCGGGGGCGTCCACCACTGCCACGACATCACGCTGTGGAGCGTGTTCTCCCAGCTGCGCGCGCTCTCCCCGAGCCAGCGCATCCGCCCCTTCCACCGCGACGCCGACGGCATCCTGATCGGCGAGGGCACGGGAGTCGTCGTCCTCAAGCGCCTCGCCGACGCCGAACGCGACGGCGACCGGATCTACGCCGTCATCCGCGGCACCGGTGTGTCCAGCGACGGCCGCGCCGCGAGTCTCGTCAACCCCGACTCGACCGGCCAGACCCACGCCGTACGCCAGGCCTGGCAGGCGGCGGGACTGGACCCCGCGCTGCCCGATTCCATCGGCCTCCTTGAGGCACACGGCACGGCGACGCCCGCCGGTGACTCGGCCGAACTCGCCACGCTGGCCGAAGTGTTCGGGGACACCGGCACCTCCCACGGCCAAGCGGTCATCGGCTCGGTGAAGTCGATGATCGGCCACACGATGCCGGCCGCTGGGGTGGCCGGCCTGGTCAAGGCCGCCCTCGCCGTCCACCACGGCATGCTGCTGCCGACCCTGCACTGCGACGACCCGCACCCGGCGCTCGCGGCGACCCGGTTCCGTCCGCTGGAGCAGGCGGCCCCCTGGGAGACGACTCCCGAACAGCCGGTGCGACGGGCGGCGGTCAACGCGTTCGGCTTCGGCGGCATCAACGCGCATGTGGTGTTGGAGGAAGCCCCGGGAGCGCGCGCAGCGCGTTCGGCGGCGGTGGTCGTCGACGAACCGGAACGCACCAACACCCCCGCTCGCACAGCCTCCGTGGCCGAACCGGAACGCGTACTGATGCTCGCCGCCGACAGCCCCGAGGCTCTCGCCGCGCTGCTGGACGCGGACGATTCCACTCTCCTGGCCGCAGACAACACCCGTGTCACCTCGGGCCGTTCACGCCTCGGCATCGTCGCCCCCGATGCCAAGCGGCTGGCGCTCGCCCGCCGGACGGTCGCCAAGGGCCGGGCCTGGCAGGGCCGCAGCGATGTGTGGTTCACGCCGAGCCCGCTGATCGGTCCCGGTGCGGGAAAGCTCGCGTTCGTCTTCCCGGGCCTGGAGGGCGACTTCACCCCCCGGGTCGACGACGTGGCCGCGCACTTCGGGCTGCGCGAGAACCGGTCGTCAACCCCCGCACAGGTAGGCGATGTCGGCCGCCACGGCTTCGACGTGGTCGGCGTCGGGCGGCTGTTGGACGCCGCGCTGCGCAAGATGGGCGTCGTCCCGGACGCGGTCGCCGGACACAGCGTCGGCGAGTGGACCGCGATGACGGCCGCCGGGGTGTACTCGCCGGACGAGGTCAGCGACTTCATGGAGGCGTTCGACCCCGACTCGGTGACGGTCCCCGGCCTCGCCTTCGGGGCGATCGGGGCCCCGGCCGAACGCGTGCTGTCGGCGCTCGCCGACGAGTGGCCGGACGCCGGAATCGTCCTCTCGCACGACAACGCGCCGGGCCAGTCGATGGTGTGCGGTCCGGACAAGGCCGTGGACGAGTTCGTGCGGTCCTTCCGCGCGCAGGGTGTCCTCAGCCAGGTCCTCCCGTTCCAATCCGGCTTCCACACACCGATGTTGAAGCCCTACCTCGCCCCGATCGAGGAAGCCACGAACCGCTTCCGCCTCCACCCACCGACGGTCCCCCTGTGGTCGGGGACCACGGCCTCCCCGTACCCCTCGGACGAGAAGGCGGTACGCGAACTCTTCATCCGCCACCTCCTGGAACCCGTCCGCTTCCGCCAACTCGTCGAGGCCATGTACACCGCCGGCCATCGCGCGTTCGTCCAGGTCGGCACCGGCCAACTCGGCTCCCTCATCGACGCGACCCTGAGCGGACGCGATCACCTGGTCGTGGCCGCCAACTCGCCCCACCGCTCCGGCCTGGCCCAACTCCGGCGCGTGGCCGTGGCGTTGTGGTCGGCGGGCGCGACGGTGGACCCGATGACACTGGCCCCGCAGAAACCGGCTCCACGACGGGAACGGCCCCCGGTACGGCTCGACATGGACGGCGCGCTCGTGTCCCTGGACTCGCCGACCTTGGTGAAGCTGCGGGCGGAACTACGCACACCGGCCGCCGCGACCACACCGACCCTCGCCGCCCTGTCCCCCCTCGACGCCCTCACCGACCGCTTCCCGGCCGCCGCCGAACTGCACGCCCTCATGCGCGAGACCGCGGACACGGCCGCCCAACTCATCAGCGCGGGCAGCCGTCGTAACGCACCGATCGCCACCGCACCCGCCCCCGCGCCCCGGGTGTCCGCTCCCGTCCCGCCACCCCAACTCCCCACTCCCCCAAGGGAATGGCAGACCACGGTCCACGTCTCCCCCGAGTCCATGCCCTACCTCATGGACCACTGCTTC